>JACCDR011035544.1_pt1 | contig 46612 bp, 67 predicted proteins | sample 7446431 | NCBI WGS metagenome assembly JACCDR01 (sample SAMN15323443, study PRJNA562643) | freshwater metagenome | isolation source: river surface water | place: USA:Blue River Watershed | collected 2017-08-17 | reverse complement strand
GGGAGCTCCCCGAGGGCTTTCGCGATCTCAGGCCTTCGCCGAACCGCGTACGCGATTCCGAAGTCGAGCGCCGCGAACTTTACTTCGTCCGGGGGATTCTCCATCGGAAGTGAGAGCGTGCCGCCCCCGGGGGCTCGCCCGATCTTTCGAAGGAACGAGTCACAGAGAGCGGTGCCGTACGCGATGCACGCCGCAATAGGGGCCGTGTCGGCCGTCCCGTCCCGATTATCGTCGAACGCCGCCTTGACGATAGGCGACGAGATTGCGTTCTCGAGATCGGTCTGGTCGAAGTACCCCATCCTTCTACCTCGCTAAACGCCCCCTCAGGCGCGCTCGAGGCAGGGGATTCCCTTCGCCACCTCGGGATCTAGCGTGAGCGTCTCCCCGGGCTGGTACGTTTTCCCGTCCCGCTGAAGCGTCCCGTGCGGCCAGACCCGGTAAAGGGCCGATCGCACCGCTTGGGCTGGCTCAGGAATGACCGCGGGCTCGGGGGGTAAAGGTTCCGGGAGGGGAGCCTTCGAGAGCGCCTGGCGCTTTATAGCGGGCGCCGGGGGCGGTTCTTGGTAGGTCGTAGCGGGCGAAGGGGCCGGGGCCTCCGGCTCCTCCGCCGCTACTTGCTGGGGTTTGAGCTTTGCCATGTCCTCAGCTTTACCAAACTACTAAGCGGACGTCGCGGCTTTGATGATGTAGCCCGCGAAGCTCGCTACGACGACGAGGTCTTCCGAGACCGCGTTCTTGCAGTAGTACCCGCCGCTCTTGCCCGCGACCGGGTCGAACCACTCGGTAACGACCGGGTCGTTGCTCTTCCGGAAGCGCGCCGCGAAGCTCGCCGTGCGAAGGCTAGGCGCCCGCGCGGTTCGGACGAGCCCGAAGTCGAGCCCCCAGATTCGCGAATAGCTCGCGGTCTGCCCCTCGTTCGCGGTCTGCTTTCGGCTCTCGCCGACGAGAAGGCCCGCGAGGCCGAAGTAGCGCGCGATTGCGTCGGGCGTCAGAAGTCCCTGGACCGTGTACTTCTGAAGGTCGAGGAGCGCCGGGTGCCGCGCGAGGCAGTTGAAGACCGAGAGCGAGCAGAACCCGAGGATATCCGTCGCGCCAGGGCCGTTGAAAAGCGCGGCCTTCGCGGTCTGGATATCCTTGACGGGGTCGCCGCCCGCGCTCGAGTCCCACTGGTCGGAGCCCGAAAGGGTCGTGGTGTTCCCCGAACCGTAGTTCGAAGCCGTGGTGAGAAGAGCCGCGTCGCGAATCTCGCGCTTGCGCGCGAGGTGCTCGGCGAGCTCCGCCACCATGTCGGCGCGCTCGTTGAAAGGCACGTCCTGGTTCTCGAGCGTTTCGTTCGAAACGAAGTTCGAGAGCCCGTAGTCTTTCAGCTCGTAGGTGTTGCTCGAGCGCGTCGCGCTGACTTCGTTCGCCTGCGCGCGGTCGTTCGTGAGAACGTCGCTCGGAGACTCGAACGCCTCGCGCTGCGGATACACCGCGTATTTATTCGAACGCTTCTGCACCGGGACCGAGAGGATGAGCCGCTCGCCGATGTAGGCGTCGTTCGCGTACGCTTGCGACAGGTTCGTGAGGAACGTGTCGGAGTGCACGCTCGCGGCCGAGACGCCGCGGACCTGAAGAAAGGACTCGTCGAGGCGCTTGCGCTTCGCGGAGTCGCGGAGCATCTCCTGAAGGCGCTCCATCTTCTCTTCGTAGGCGAGGCCTTTCTTCGTGCGCTGCGAGTCCGCGATTTGATCTGCGGTCGGAATCTTCCAGAGAACGCCCCCGGAAGAATTCAGGACCACGTTGTCTTTCACTGTGATCTTCATGGTCCTTCTCCTTAGGCCGCGCCGGCCGCGAAAGTGCCGAGCTTGCACTCGACGAAGTCGTTGTCAACGCCGCTCTCGAGCGCCTGGCCGATGATGTATTTCACCGTCGTGCCTCCGCCGAGGGTTTGGTTCTCGAAGCCGTCGGTTCCGGCGATGAGATACTCGCCGCGCGTTACCGTGCCCGAGGCCTTGACGCGGAACGTCCCGCCACAGGCGAGGGCGACTTCGACGCGGCTCGTACCGCTCGAGTTCCCCGTCACCGTTTCCGCAGCGACGCCGATAACCTTGGAGTTCGCCACCGCGACGTCGACTTCACCGTCCGCCGAGATGTAGACCCCCACGCCCTTCACGATCGCCGCGCTAGCCTTTACGGTGTACGAAGCGAACGTAACGTTCTTTGGCTTGGACCCTGCCGTACTCATTTCGCACCTCCGTTCAGCTCTTCGAGAAGGTCGGCGGTTCCGCCCGCGCCAGTTTTCGCGGCCGGCGTGACTTCCTGGGTGAGACCGAGCGGAGCGCGCTCGGCGATCATCTTAGCGAAGAGCGCCGGGTTGAACTTCCTCAGCTCGACGTAGACGCCCTTCTCGGCCGCGGTGATCTTCGCGCCGACGAGCGCCTCGACCTCCTGGTCGATGGTCTTCGCCTCGAGCTCCGCGGCTTTGGCTTCCGCCTTTTCCGCACGCTCTAGAAGGCTCTTGTTCTGCGCCTCGAACGCGCTCTTCTCGGCCCCGAGGGTCTTGAGCGACGCCTCGGCTTCGCCGAGCGCCTTCTCGGCTTTCTCGGCTCGCTCGAGCGCGACCTTAACTTCAAGCGCCTTCTCGGCGATGGTCGCCACCTGCTTCTCTACTTTCAATTCTAGTTCTTTGAGGTCCATGGCCTCACCTTTCCTTCCGCAATCATCGCCTTCGGTTGTCGACCCCGGAGGCGACGCCGCCGGAGAGTTCTTCGCGCCGCGTTCGAGCGCTTGAATTTGAGTGTCTTTCCCCATCGCTTGCGTCCCTCGCTCGGAAAAAAGCGACTTCATTTTTGCGAGCGCTTCCGGATTCGCCGGCACCGGCGTGACGGAGATTTCCTTCAGCACGCTGTCCGACCAGACCCAAACGTCCTGGCCGTTCCGAATCTCGTAGCGCCCGTTCTTCGGGAGAAAGCCCACGCTTACGGCGCGAAGGTATCCACCCTTGAGCATCTGCCAGACCTGCTCGGCCTTCGGGTTCATCTCCGCCGACGCGAACTGAATCCGCGCTTCGAGCCGGTTCCCCGTTACGCCGACCGAGATAGCTTTCCCGATCGGGAGCTCGCGCGAGTTGTGCGCGAAGAGCACGACGGGGTTCGCCCGATAGTGCTCGAGCTGCCAGCTCTGCTGATCGATAATGTCGCCGTAGGAGTCAACGACGTCGGTGCTCGCGACGAAGTCGGCCGTTCGCGCCTCGTCGTTGAACGCTCTTAGCTCGATGTGTCTCGAGAGCAGTTCCAGGTCCATCTTCTACGTCCCTCTCAGCGACGACGAGATCCGACTCGTCGAGCATCATGTCGATTAGGAAATTGAGAAACCCTCTACGCGTCTTCGGGTTCAGGTCCTTCGTCGCTCGGGGCTTGCGCGGCATCGGGCTTGTCCTCTCCTCCGCCGCTCGGCGAGGGTGGCGGCGTGGGCTTCTCGGGCGCGTCGGCCGCGTCGCCGGGCTCGGGATTCTTTTCGGACTCGAGCACGGGCTCGCCCTCCGTAGGCTCCGGGATTCCGGCTTCGTCGCGTACCCACTTCTGCGGAATCTTCAGCCCCGCATCGACGAAGGTTTTCACCGCCGAAGAAAAAGCCACGAGGTCGGGAGCGTCGGAGGTAACGAATTCGAATCGCGGAACGGCGACCGAGTCGCCGAAGTTCACGCGCACGATAGCGGCGATGAGATCGCGTGAGATAATCGTCGCAATCTGTCGCGCTCTCGAGTCCCGGATATCCCTCCGGACCCCGTCGTGTACCTTCGCCTGAGCGTAGCCGCTCGACGAGCTCGACTGCGTCGTCTCGGTCTGCCCGAGCACGGCTTTCGACATCTCGTTCGCGAGCACGTTCGCGAGCTCGCCATGCGTGCTCGCGGCGCGCTGCGTGCCGGCCGGCCACTCGATATCGATCTCGCACGCGTCGCTCTTCACCGCCGTGAAGTCAGTCGTGAGCTTTCGGAGAATGAGCTCGAGGTCGTCGCGGTCTTTCGCCCCGGCGGTCGCTTGCTTATACGTCCCTATCCGGTAGGGCTTCCAGCTCATCTCCCCGGTGTGGACCCAATCCCCGAGAACCCAGCGGCGCATGATCGACATCCACACGAGCGGGCGACAAAGCCCCTCGCGGTTCGGCACGTCGCCGTTTACGCGCGGCTGCGCGATAATGAACTTGTTCGGGTACTTCGAAGCGATATCGACCTGGGTCGAACCCGAGTCCCAGAGAACAAGCTTCCCGTCTTCAGAGCGAAACGCGAACCGGCGCGGCGCGACGAATACGAAGCGCGCTGGGATAAGCCGCCCGGCTTCCTTTCGAAAGACGATCTCCGCGACCGCGTAGCCGTAGTAATACGCCCCCGCGAGGTGAGCGATGAGCGTCGCGAAGTCGTCGCAGCCACGGAGGACTTGCTCGACCCACTGCGCGACGCGCTTATCCTTCGCCCGAAGCTTGCCGGAAAACTCCGGCGCAACGACTTGCCACTTGCACCCCGCGATTGACTCCTCGTTCGTGCCGAGTACGGCCTGAAGATGGCTATCGGCTTGCCGGCTCTCGTTCGCGAGGTCGATGAGCTGCGCGGGCGAGCCCATGTCGGCGCTTCGAATAATCGACGAAATCTGCGCCGGAGTAATTCCCCCGCCGACGCGCGAGCCCTGCGCCCAGAGCGCTTGCGACGGGATAACGACCCCCTTTTCAGGCGCTCGCGACTTCGCCTTTTCCTCGAGCGAGGCTTGCTCGAGCTCTCGGGCTTTCGCCTCGCTTGGCTCCGGAAACGGAGCGTGCTGCGCATGCCCATTGACGCCATTCGTCTTCGAAAGGCTCAGAGTTTTCTTTAGGCTCTCTCGCATGCGGTTCCGAAGTTTCGGGCCCGCGATTTTACTCGGACCAAAGGGTTGTTCCTTGCGTATCCTTCACATACGCCGAGGTGAAAGTAGACCCCACTGTCGCTTTGTTAAAGTAAATAGCGACAACGTACGTGGCCGAATTCTCATCGAAGGTCTGCGGAACGATATAAACGCCGCTCTGCTTCGGGATATCCACGTCGGCGTTGAGCCCCGCTCGGGTGTTGAAGTTCACCGTTCGCGTGGCTGAGTTCCCCGTGAGTGAAATCTCGTTGATGTCAAAGTCCGAGTCCTGCCGCGTCACGGTAATCGTGAGACGCCAAGAATCCACCGTATCGGGGTCGTTCGCCGTTGCTCGTACGACAGCTACGTTATTCGATACATTTACCCGAGGAAGCCCAGCTAATGGGTCAAGCGGATTAATCGCGTCGTTGTTCGAATACGTCGCTTTGTTGTTTGCGTGGTACTCGAAATGGCAGTGCTCGCTTAGGACGCGCCCGCTTCGCTCATCGTAGCCCGTGCTCCCGGCGTAGCCGAGAAGCTGCCCGACTTGCACGTGCCCGAAGTCGACCACGAGCGTGCGAAAGTGCATCATGCAAAACTTCCGCGTCGCGTCGGCAATCTCGAGCCAGTTCCCGAATCGCCCGATCGACTGCCCGGTGTCGTGTAAGCAAAACTGGGAAACGTTCAACGTAAATGGCGTCGCGTTCGTATCTCCGCTTCGCCAGTACATCATAGGAATCATATCGGGCGCAGCCGACGTAAAATCCCGTGACGCTTCCGTCGCCATTGACGTCCATGTCGAACCGTCTGTTGAATGATCCCACGACCAAGTGCCCGTCGTTTGCGTGTACTTGATACGCCACCACGTTTTACTCGCGACAGCGTGCGTCCCACCGTTCGCAGTGAATGTCGTTGTCCCGACCCCACGCTTCGTAAACGTCGCCCCATCATATTCGAGGCAAATATACTCGGTCTTCGCCGCGTTAAATATCCCAATTCCAAGCGCGCCGGACGAGATCGACGGCGCGGACGCCATCTCAATCTCGAGCCAGTAATCACCTTCTTCGATGTTTAGGCGAACCTTCGACATCGCATAAGTGTCGATACCGCTCGGAAACGATACAGCTCCGACCCGCGAACAAGTCAAAACAAGATTCGAACTGAGCGCAACTGCTAAACTCGAGCTCGGCGTCGTGAGCGTAAACTCGTTGAGCTGCGCCGCGTCCTGAAACCCGAAGCACGGATAGTGCCTCCGGATAATCGAGCCGGAGATAGGAGAGTAGAGCGGGTCGCCCGGGTTCGCGTCGAGGTCGATGCCTCGGTGAAAGTCGTAGTCGTAGCCGACCGTCGCGATATGAGCGTTGAACGGACGCGGGCCCATAACGTCCCGAACGACGCCGTGCGCGCTCGGAGAGTCGGGCCACGAAGCCCCGGCCCCGTCTCCGCGATAGCCGTTCAGCTTTCCGCTCAGCAAGGTGAAAACCTCCTCGCGTCTAAAGCATCACGGCCGTGAACGCCGAGATGGCGATAGACGAAGTGAGCGAGCGCATGCCCATGAGCCCCCCGGTCGGAATCGCCGTGTCCGTCGCCGTAAGCTGCAAGTCGGAGAGCCCGGCCGTCTCGTCGTGAAACGTCGCCGTGAGCGCGCTCCCTACGACTCGAAGCGTAATCGTGCAGTACGTGTCCTGCGGGAGCGCCCACGCTCCCGAAGCGAGCGCCGTGAACGTTCCGCCCACGACCTTCGTAAGCTTCGCCGTTCCGCCGTCGACGCGCGCGTAATAATAAGTCGAATCGTTCGTCGTCTCGAGCGACTGAAAGCGCGCCGTGACCCCAATCTCGCTCCCGGCCTGCGTCGTCGGCGCGACGTACTTCATCGTCGCCGCGATTTGCTGATCGTTGAATCCCCCGAGGTGAACTACGTACACGGTCGACGTAGAAGACGCACCCGTGCCGAGCCCGTTCGCGTCGAACGTCGAGCCGGCCGAATTGAGCCGACACGTGATGTGCTGATAGTCCTGCGTCGTAAGCAGGTTCTTCGTCAGCGTGACCTTCGAGTAATTTAGCTCGACGAGGGAGAGCATCTCAGGCCGCCATCGCCCGGATATCGATAAGGCGGAAATCCCCCGTGTGCGTGTCCGCGCCGTCCGTCCCGAGCCGCGTAAGATACCCGTAGACGATATCTCCGGCCGTCACCGCGAGCGTAAGGTTCGCGCTATCGCCCGAGTCGACCTCCTGCACGAGCACGTTGCTCCCGGGCGTTACGGTGAACGCGGTGCCCGTCGTTACGGCCGTCGTAGGATTCCCACCCGCCGTAACGATAAGAGAGTCGAAGCGCAGCCGAACGCTATTCGCGGTCGCGCTCGACATCGCGTAAGAGAAAACGAACGTGACGTTCCCAGTTACAACCGAGAGGAATTGAAACTCGACGAACTCGGTCGCGCCGTCGATCATCTTGATGTAGCGAAGCCCGTTCGCGTAGGCGCTCGACGCGTTCGTGCTATTGACGACCCAGATCGTCCCGACCGACTGCGGCGTCGAAGCGCCTCCGCTCCCCCCTCCGCCGGGGACGACTATCGACTGGCCCACTTAGCCCTCATCCCACGTCGCGTGAAGGTCGAACGCGCAGCCGGTCGCCGTATACGTCGCGCCGTGATTCCACACGAGAAGCGAGCTCAGCGGCTCAACAACGATAGGCTCGTCGAAGGTCCAGGTAATCGAAGTTCCGGTCGCCGCCGGGAGAACGACCCGGCGCATGTACGGGGCGTTCGTCGGCACCGTGGGCGCCGTGCTCCAGGCGGTCTCGAGCGAGCCCGTTCCGGTCGGAACGCCCGCCGTCGCGCGATGGCGCTGCCCGAGCAACGAGCTCGTCGCCGTCCCTACCGCTTGCGCCCTTACGACGCCGAGGCTCGACGCGATGGCGCTGACCATCACGGCTCCGATTTCTTTTACCGCGATGGCTTTCGCTCCCGCCGTAATCGCCGCGTACGGAGCGCCCGTCGCCGCGTACGGCGTACGAAGCGCCGCTGAGTATCGAGCCGTCGTCACGTAGAAGTGACCCGTCCTTCTTCCCAGCAGAAGTTTATCTTCAGAGCTCCGGCGTTAATCCCGGACCCCTGATTGACGACGAGAAGGCTTTTCCCGGGCTCGACGATAAGATTCCCGAGCGTAACGCAGTCCCAGAGCATGCGCACTTCCCCGGTCGCTACGGGGAGCACTTCGCCGCGAAGCGGCACCGTGGACCCCGTCGGTGTTACGCCGGAGGAAGTCCACGCGATCTGAGCTCGCGCCGGCCCGGTCGGAGCCGTCGCGATCGTGCGATGGCACACCCCGGTGAAAATCCCGGACGCGGCCCCTGTTCCTACCGCGTAGGCGTGCGCGAGCGCGACCGAGCCGCCGATGTTCGACGCTGCCGTGACCGTGATCGATTTGATAGAAAGCGGCGAGCCCGCGCTGGCAATGAGCTCGGCGTACGCAGCCCCCGGACTAACGGGCTGCGCTTGCTCGACTGTGACGCTATAGCGCTCGATTGTCATTGTGGGCTCGCCCTATTCGGGCCCCGCTTAGAAGCCGGGGTTGTGGAGGATATTCGCACTCACGAGCCACTCGCCGATGCCCGTGGCGAACGCCGTCCCGACGTCCTGGCGAAGCGTATCCCCGCCCTTGAGCCAGGGCCGAGCGCGCGAAGCGTAGTCGGCGGTGTTCGACATAACGCTCGGGGCGAGCGCCGAGACCGGGGCCGGGAAGTAGCCCATGCCCGTGCCGCTAAAGCTCGCGACGTAGTTCTGATTGAGCGCCGTCGCGCCGCACGACCCGATAAAGGAGTACGCGCCCGTGTGGCCGCGGAGGTTCGCGCTCGAGAGCCCGAGCACGCAGCCGGAGGCGCCGCCCGAGAAGATGGCGCTGACGTTCACGCCGAAGTCTACGGCCTGAATAATCGACCCGGAAGGGATAACGAGAACGTTCGTGCCCGTCGGCGTCGTCGCGTAGAATGGCACGCGCAGGAGCGCGGCGCCCGTCATGCGCATAAAGCGCCCGGAGCTCGGAAGGTCGTTCGGCCTTACCGCGAGCACGTCGTCGCCCGGACACGTCGCGCTGTCGCGCCACACCCAGAGCGTGCCGTAGTCTGTGCAGGTAAAGAGCTGGCCTTCGACGCGCCGGTTCGCGGGCGTCTGCTTCAGCACCGTAATGCTCGCGACCTTCTCGCCGATACGGCCGGAAACGATCTGCGCCGCACGATCACCCCAGAGGAGCTTCATGGTTCTTGTCCTTCTCTCCCCTTACTCGGGGTGCTCAGCGCCAATGCCCGACGCCGTGGGCGAATGCGAACCTGCGAGGACTATCCCCGAGGAACGGCTAATGCTCCGAAACGTCTAAAGTCGCAGGGGACGGATTCGAACCGCCGGCCTCTTGGGTATGAACCAAGCGAGCTACCAGGCTGCTCCACCCTGCAATGTCTAAAAAAACCCGCGCCCTTCGTGCTCGTAGCGCGTGCCCGAGCCCGAGACCGTCTTCGGCTTATCGGCCCGATAGCGCACGCCTTCGAAAGCCGAAGCGGCTGCATCGACCTGGTCGTTCGTCTCCCCGGCCGAACCGGTGAAGGCGCCGACCTCGTCGACGAATTCTTTCAGCCAAGGCACGGGGCGCTCCGGCGTGGGGCGTGGAACGAACACGCGTCCCGGGATATCTCGATCGGGAATGCCATTCCACGCCGCCGCTAAGGGCTGAGCCCTCACGAACTTATCGGCCGGAGCGAGTACCGGCTCGACCGCGACGCGAATGTCTTGCGGAAGTAGCCCCATAAGCTGCGCGGTGCCCTTCTCGGTCGTGCTCGTGAACCAGTGCCATGTCCCGGGCCAGCGCTCGTCGACATCTCGAAGCGCCGCCGTAAACGCTCCGACCTCGAGCTGCTTTCGAAGTACCTCGACAACGTAAACGTCGCCGGGATTATCGAGGTCTTCGATAAGGACAACGCCGGCCGAATAGCAAGCTTTCGTTTTCTCCGAGTACGCGAGGTCGACGCCTTTTCCGATTCGGTATCGAATCGGCAGCCGGTCGTAATACCGAACACCCTTGAAGAGCCGGTCCCCGCGCGGACGCGGGCGCCCCATCCAGAGCGACCACCAGTCGTGCTCCGAGAGCGCGCGCTTCTGCGCGAGAAAGTCGAGCGGCCTCCGGTACCAGAGCGGCTTGCCGTCTTCTTTAATCGCCGAGTATTGGAAATACTCCCAGACCGGCTCGCCGTTCGGCTTTCGAAGCGCGGCGAGGCGCCCAATGAGGTCGTCGTCGTGCCAGCGCGTGCTGCAAACGATGATGCTCGTATCCGGGTGCGCTCGAGCGTCGCCGACGGAGGTGAACCAGTCGTAAGCCGTCTGGCGCGCGAGCGCGCTCTCCGCTTGCTGACGGTTCTTATGGATGTCGTCGACGACGAGGATTTTCGCCGGCTGGCCCGTGACTGCGCCCCCGATGCTTCGGGCGCGAAGCCCCCCGCCTTGCGTCGTGATCCAATCATCGACTCGGTCGGCATCCGAGCGTAGCTCGACGCCGAGCTTGCGCACGAGGTCGCGCATGTCGCGGCTCTTCGCGCTCGCGACATCGTCGCCGTAGCTCGCGTAAACGATAGGGAGCCAAGGCCGGCGCGCGATAGCGCGCGCGATGCCGTGCTGAACTATCGTCGTCTTCCCGAATTGCGGAGGACCGGAGAAAAGAACCTTGACGATTTCGCCACGCTCGATTCGATCGAAGACGTCGGCGAAGCCCCCGAAGTGCTCCGGTCGCTCGACGACGTCGCCCGAGAGCATCGGCGTGAGCGCCGGGATAAAGTCGAGGAGGCTGAGGTCGACGAGCCGCTCGACTTCTTTAATTCGAGCCGCTAGACCCTTCTGCTCCTGGACGATAAGCCGCGCTTTCGCCCACTGCTGAGCCTCCCACGGGGTAGAGAACCGAAGTATCCCCGGCGGAGAGCCTGGCGATTTGTTCATGACTTAGAGAGTCTACGTCTATCAGAATCGGTTTGCCACCGGGGCCCGAGAGCTCGCTCCGGACCGGCGCGTCGAGACCGAGGAGCCGCGCTTCGCGCTCTTGGATTCGCACCACGCGGTCGATAGCGGCGAGCTTTTCCCGAAGCGGCGTATCCTGGCCTTCGATGATTCGATGCGCCTGAAGGCGCATGAGGTTCAGCTCGTAGAGCTTAATCGCCCGGTACTGCTCGGCCTCGATTCGACACTGCTCGCGCGCCGCGGCGAGCGCTTGCATCACGTCTCGGTGTGCGTCGCCCTTGTCCGAATACCCGAGCGCGGAGGCTATCTGCTCGAACGTCGCGCCTCGCGACGCCATGCGCACCGCCGTAGCCTGGCGCTCGAAGAGCTCGGCATTTCGTCCGGCGATCTTCGACGACATCCGCTGCGTGTGGCTTTTCCCGAGCGGAGGAGGCGAGGCCTTAAGCCCTTCGTACTTCTTTACTTTCTTCTTCGAGAGCGGCTGACGCATCGAACGACGAGCACCGGAGGACGCAGCCTCCACAAGAGAAAAAACGCCCCTAGGAGGGGGGCCAGCAAATCGGGTCCTTACCCTCGCGACGCGCGCGCTTCGCGGCGCGAACGAAGCACGCCTCGTTCGCGTGCGAGTGCATCTTGCTCGGCTTTAGGCAGCTCGCGCCTTCGCCGGGCTCGATTCGCTCACGGCACCCGGCGCAGACGGCCGAGAGCATGAGGCAGTGACAGCGCGTGCAGACCAGCGCCATGGGGCGGGGGGTGCCTTTCCGGAAAGGAGGGAGCGGGAGAGAGAAACCTTAGACCCGGCCGAACGCGTCGATGAATCGAATATTGACTTGGCAGTCGCAGGGCTCGCGCCCCGCTTGCAAATTGAAAGGCGTCCTGTCGTAAATGACGACGAACTCGGAGAGCGTAAGGCAAGCTCCGCGCACGCTCCGGACGCGGCCTATCGCGTAGTAGCCGGCGTAGCGCACGAAGATCTTCTTTCCGAGGAGCTTCGAGAAAACGCTCGGCTCGAACGTCGCTTCGGGAATTTCACGCATGGGAGCCCTCTTTTCTCATTCGAGAGAATCCCGCGCCGGGGAGGAAGCGAACCCCTCACTTAGATGCGCCGCGTTTTCGCAACGCGGCGCGACGGGGCGCGACGCGCCGAGCTCGAGCGCGCGTGGGATCGCTCGCCCTTCGACCTGGGAAAAGTCATGCCCCATCGAGGGCTTAGGCACGCGCCGAGAAGAAAAAGCTCAAGCTCAAGCTTTTTCCTCGAAAACTCTCCGGAGGCGGAGCCTATGCGAACATCATGTTCGCATGCTTGGCCAGGAGCCGGGCTCCTCCGCTCCGGGAGGCGTAGCGCCCCAGAGGGAGAGCAGGCGCGACGCGAAACTCGAGAAGCAGCGCTTCGAGCAATAATGAGTCGAAACGACCTCGGGCTCGAGCGCTCGCCTTCGCTCGTGAGCGAACCAGTCAGCCGGGAGCCGCGCGGGAGGCTTAGCCTCGGAGAGAAAGCCGCACTCGTCGCACTTGAAAAGCACCGTCACGGACTTATCCCTTTCTTTCGAAGACGCCCCGGAACGGCGAGTACCGCGGTGTAGAGAAACCGATTCGCTTCTCGTTTCGCCGCGCGCTGGCTCTTGAACTCTAACGCTTCGTCTCGGAACTTCGACCACCCACGCTCGGAGAGATAGCGCCGAGTTTCGTCGAACCGCCACTTGTCCCGCACAATGACGTAGACCATCACCAAGCTAATATCCCGCCTTTGTCGCTCGAGCATCTCGAGCCAAGCTTTTGCCACGTCCCCTATCTCGCTCCCGGCCCCGAGAAACTCATCGACTTCTTCCGGAGTCGTGATTGACCTCGACTTCATCGGCTTTCCACTGCTTTGATCGCAGCGATTGCGGCGTCGATATAGTTGCTCGAGATCTTCTTAGCGTCGCGCTCCTGCCCCGGGCGGTACGTCGCCCACACGCGCTGTTGAAGCGTCGGAGGCACTTGGGCCCAGTGCTTCGGGCACATGAGAAGACGCGGCGGAACAACGATAGAGCAACCGGGAACATGACAACGATGGCGCATGGTGATGTCACCCCCTTTTTCCATCCAGCTCGAGAGCGGCCTATTTCCACCCGGCCCTTGCCTCAGCCAGCTCGCACTCGAGAAATTCGCAGTAGTCCAGGAGCGCGGGGACGTCCGTACGTGCGGCGGCGATAAAGGCAGCGTCCGAAGCAAAGCACTCCCCTTCCGGGTTCCCATCCGTAATCGCAATGCGCGGCGACATGACGCACGCGCCGGTCACTTCGCCCTTGCGATTGATGTCGACGTTATGCCACGGCCCCTCAGTCGCCGCGTTCACCCGCTCACGGATGGCTGCAAGGTCTGGTCTAGCGATCATCGCGTTTCCTTTACTCCTTCGAATATACACCGAGAAGAAACCCGACGAACGCGGCAGCGAGCGCGATAACGACGATTTTCCACTCCGCCGTCATTCTCGGTTTCCCTTTAGAATCTCTTCGCGCTCGGCCTGCAATACCCCGACCTTGAGCGCTAGATCACGAATTCTGCGAAGCGCGAGCTCGAGCTCGAGCTCTACTTGTTTCTCTCGAGCACTCGTCTCTTGCGCCGGAGGCATCCCTAGTTCAATCGAGAGTACGGCGAAGCCGTCCGGTATCCCGAATCCGCCGAGAAGGGCATACGTTACTCGAGCGCGCACCGACCTCCCGGTATAGTCCTTCGAGCTCGGGTCCCACTCTCGAAGAACGAGAATATCGCCGACCTCGAAGCCTCGATCATTCTTCCGATACTCGAAGCGCTTGCGCCCTTCGACGACGGCCTGAAACGGCCCCGGCCAGCACTTGAGCTCGTGCTCCCGGAAGCCCGGTAAAGGGCGCCGCTTATCCCAGCATAGAGAGCAGACCGTAAAGCAATCGTCAGCTTCGTTCTCGCCGCAATCCGCGCACTTCACTTCGCCCTCCGCTTCGGCTTTTTCTTCGCCGGCTTTTTCTCAGCCGGCTTGTTGTCCTTCGAGCTCGCCCTTCGCGCTTTATACGTCGAGGGGAACTCTGTGACCTTGATCGATACATCGACTCCGCTATCCGAGATAAGCGAGACTTCGGAGAAGACCTCCACGGGGGAAAAGCCGATGTACCCATCGTATGAATAGATCGGTATGCCGCGATTTATCGACGTATACGAGAGAAGATGCGCGGGCTTCTCGCGGAGCTCCTTCGCCCACCACTCGAAGGCTTCGGCAACCTGATGCACGACGCGCTTTACGTCTTCCGGTTTTAGGTTCGTCATTCTCCGGCTCCCTTCGAGGCCTCGGTGAGCTCCGCGAACTGCCGCTCGAGAAGCCGCGAGACGATAAACTTAAACGCCTCGAGCTCGGGCATCGGGCCCGCGAGGTCTCGCCTCACCTGATGAAACTGCTCCTTCCGGAGCGCGTCGAAATGCCAGAACGCCGTATCAAGGCTTTTCTTATCCATAGGCCCCTAGCCCCTCTCCTCGCGGTTCTAAAGGGTATGCGAACACGATGTTCGCATACCCCCCGACAGGGGAGATTATCCCGCGAGCCGCTCGGCGAGCGCCTCCGTCACCTTCTGAAGCTCCCTCACCCGGGCGCCGAGAGCCGAGAGCCGGAGCTCCTGCTCGCGCACCCGGCGCTTTAGCTGCTGAAGCTCGTCGCGCGCAATCTGCCCGTCCTCGAGCCAGCGCGGGGCGTAGCGCCGTAAAAGCGTGAGCGTAGTCGCCATCGGGGCCTTCGACACGAGAAGGCGCCCGCCCGAGCGCCGGTTTAGATCCCGGAGCCAGCGCCAAACCGCCGAGCGGTGAAGCCCGCGCCGCATGCCGCTCTCTTTCCGGATTCGAATGATATCGGCGATCGTGATAAGCGCGGCGAGCCGGGGAGGCACACTCAGCCCCCGCCGTTCAAATAGGCCGCTTCCCCCGCCTCGTGGTGCACGTAGCCGCGGTCCGGGGGGTTCCCCGACGCGCCGCCGATGCTCCGGTAGCGAAGCCCGGCGCGAACCACGTCCTCGCAGCGCCATATATTTCGCGCGTCAATCACCGCGCCCCCCGGACGCATCGCTCGCGCGACGAGCTCCCAGTCCGGGGCGCGGTAGCAGCGCCACTCGGTGAGAAGCACGAGGGCATGGGCGCCCCCGTTTACGCTAAGCGCCGCGTACTCGTCGCGCGCGATAGAGACGCGCCCGTCGACGGCGATAGAGAAATTCCCCCCGGCCTCCGGGTCGTGCCCCACGACCTCGAACGCCCCGCGCTCGAGAAGAGTCTTCGCGAGCTTTACGCTCGGCGCCTCGCGCACGTCGTCCGTCTCGGGCTTGAACGCGAGCCCCCAGAGCACGACGGTTTTCCCTTCTACGCCCTTCGCCGCAGCAAACACGAGATCCGCTAAGAACGCCGCTTGCTCCTCGTTCGCGAGGTGCGCGGCCTCCGCTACGCGCATCGGAACGTCGTACTTCGCCCCAACATGAACGAGCGCCTGCACGTCTTTTGGAAAGCAACTTCCGCCGTAGCCTGGCCCCGCGTAGAGAAACTTTCGCCCGATGCGCGAGTCCGAGCCGACCCCGAGCCGCACGTCGTGAATGCTCGCCCCGCTCGCGGAGCAGAGCCGCGCGAGCTCGTTCATGAACGAGATGCGCATCGCGAGCATCGCGTTCGCGGCGTACTTCACGAGCTCGGAGCTCTTCGCGTCCATGAAAAGTAGCGGTCGCTCGCCCGAGAGATTCAGCGGGGCGTAAAGCCGGCGCATGACCTCTCGCGCTCGGTCGGAGCTCGCGCCTACGACGACGCGGTCGGGCTTGAAGAAATCATTGATCGCGTCCCCCTCTTTGAGAAACTCCGGATTGCTCACGGCCTCGAGCCGTAACTCCGACGTCTCGTCGAGTATCGCCTGAACCTTGTCCGTCGTGCCTACGGGCACCGTGCTTTTCACAACGACGACGGAGTCCTTCGACGCTAGCCGCCCGATATAAAGCGCGGCGAGCATCACGTGAGAAACGTCCGCGCTCCCGTCCTCTAACGGCGGCGTGCCGACCGCGATAAAGTACGCCTCGGCGTCGAGCCGATCGAGCGTCGAGCTCAGTACGTCGAAGTGAAGGCGCTCGGCGCGCGCGTTCCGGCGAACGATTTCACCGAGCCCCGGCTCGTGAATGGGGAGCTCCGGCTCGAAGCCGTCGACGTACTGATCTAGGAGCCGCACGCGCTCGGCATTCGAGTCGAGAACGAGCACCTCGTGCCCTAAGTCCGAAAGCCCCGCGCCCGTAACGAGCCCGACGTAGCCGGCGCCGAAAACGACAATTTTCATACTCGACGTTTTCTCACTCCCGAGACGAGCGAGTCAAGCCGGAAACCCGCTATCGAATCACCGCAACACAATCACCCCGGCGACGAGAAACCATCCCCAGCTAGAAAAGCCATGCGACGCGAGATACACCGCGCCGGCCGCGCACACGAGCGCGAAAGCCTGGCTAAAGAGCCCGCGCATCGTTACTCGCCGACCGCGTGGGCTGCTGGGCGAAGCCCGGTCGCGACCATCTCGAGAATCGCGCGCGTGCTCGCGAGAATCCTCTCGCATGCGCTCGAGAGCGGGCGCACCTCCGCCGCGAGAATCCGCCGCTTCGAGTCCGTGTCTTCTTCCCGCTCGGCGTCGCGCAGCCCGTCCTTCGCGGCGCGGTACGCGCTCGCCGCTTCGGCGTAAAGCTGCCGCGCTTCGATGCGCGCGGTCGCGATAAGCCCCGGGTCCTTCGCCCTTCGCTGCGCGTGCTCCCAGACCCGAATCGCGGCGCGCCCGATCTCGTCCTCCGCGAACGCCGAGCGCGGGCTCCCGAGCTCCTTCTCCTCCTCGACGAGCACGCGATGCGCCGCGTGTCTTAGGCTCGAGACGTAGCGCACGAGCGGCGCGAGCTCCGGCTCTTTGTAAAAGTCCTGCCACGGGTCCGAGCGCCGCGGGGGGCCGTACACCGCGCTGAGCGTGCCCCACGCGCTCGCCGAGCGCAAGAGCACGCGCGCTTGAATGCTCTCGATTCGCGCGATGCGCTTGACCTGCCCGACGCGCCCGAAGGCTCTCACGAGGTCGTCGTCGGGGTCGGGCGAGCAGTCGATGCCGGGCTCGTACGCCTGGCCCTGAAGGCCGCTCACCGCCGCAGCGCTCTCACGAAAGTACCACCGGAGGTCGCTCTCGTCGGCGACCGGGAGCTTCTTATTTCGTCCTTCTCGATCGTCCATGGGCTAGAGCGAGCCTCCCTCGCTCTGAAAGATGCCAGAGCCGTTTCAGGACTGCAAGGGAAGGTTACCTCGCTCGCTTAGGCTTTTTCGGCTCGAGCACGTACGGGCCAATGAGGTTCTTGAGGAGGCTCCTCCCGTTATACGCGATAAAGCTATCGTCCTCGTCGTGCGCGATAAAAATCGACGCGTTCTTTATCGGTGAGAGCCAAACTCGCTTCGGAGCCTTGCGTGGTTTTTTCTTAGGTCGCGTTGCCATTCTCTTTCCCCTTTCTAGTTGTCGCGCCATGACTCTACCTTCCACGAATATGCGCGGCCGTCGTCTGCCGGAACGTTCTCATGGCTCTTTCACTTCCTTCCACCCCAGAATCCCAAACACCGCCTGCAACGCACGCCGCTCCGTCCACGCCTCAATGAGCGCCTGCGGTGGCCCATGTCCACGAACGTCAGAGCGAACGGCGCCAAACTTCTGCTCCTGCGCGCGACAGTGAAGAATGCGCGAGGTTGCCCAAGCGCGTAATTCGGTCAACGTCTCTTCGGTTACTGTTTGCACCCAACAATCTCCTTCAACCTCTCCGACCCAATTGCCTCCCGCACCGCAGCGAGGTCGTTTTCCATGCGCCTGTTGGCCTCGCGCACACCTTCCAGCTCGGCCGCCTTTGCTGCCAACGCGTCGTGATCTTTGGTGAGCACGGCCGTCTCGCGTTGCAATGTGTCGGCGCGGTCTTTCGCCGCCAACCACTTCGCAGAGCACGCGAAACCTTAGATCTCCCCTCTTCGTGAAATAGTAATGAATACTCACGCGCGTTCGCCCTTCCTCCCGTGCGTAGGCGCGGGCTTCCAATCGTCTAGATTCCAGTCGAGAAACTTCCCGTTCCTACGAAGCACCCAACGACCAGATCTATCCGCATTCCAAGACTCGCTGAAGGGGAGAAGCCTTCCGTACTTCTCCTTGTGATAGTCGTGAAACTCGGGCTTGCGATTCCCCTCGCCCTCGTCGAAGAACATCTCGTACACAACTGGCTCAAGCCCGTTCTCGGTATGAGCGAAGCCCACCACGGGAATCGTTTCATCGTCGGCGACCCATCTACCGCTCGGCTCGTCGAATTCAACGCACACGAGATCGAATTCACCATTGGGCGCGAGGACGAACGACGACGCATCGAACCGTTCAAGTGCCTGCTCCTCGCCCGCAACGCTCTCGATGGCCTCAACCAGCGCGAGCGCGTCCCTCACTGCCGCCTTCATGCCGTCGCAAGTCCCGGACGCTAGGAGTCGCGTCGCGATCTCCACCAACTCTCGCCTTCTCGGATTCACGACGCCCTCTCCTTCAGCACGTGCGGGCGCACCGCGATCGGCGCATCCTCGGGCCCGCGCCAATAAGGCTCAATGTGAATCGGGCGCCCAACCTTCTCGCTGAGCTTCGGCTTCCAATGACCCCGCACTAAAGACTGAACTTGTACGAGCTTCTTCTCGCCCGTACTCGATGCTGTACGAACCCATTCACGACAATCGACCTTCACACTACGCGTGAGCTTGTAATTCCACGACATCGGCATCTCGCGCTTTCGGCGAATTCCCTTTTTCGAATCAGCCTTGATCTGCGACTGAATGCCAGGCGACGTCAGCTCGAGCAAGACGCCGAGGACATACCGACAGATGAGCCTCCCAGTGGTCTTCACCCCGTCAACGTTCACGCCCTTATCTCGTCCAAATGGGAGGAACTCCCTAACGCGGCCGAATATGTCGGTCGCCTTCACGTCGAGACTCACGGTCGCCTTCGCCATCTCCTCCAGACTCCGAAACTTCATCGCGGGCGTGAATCCGACTCCCCGCATTCCCATCGAGATGCTCCATGCTGGAATCATTGCACAGAGCTTGTCCTTCTCGTACGCCGCCAATTCTTCCCGCGTTGGTTGCTGGTGAAGGACTATCAACCAATCGATAAACTGAGGCTCTTCCCACCCGTTCTCCTTCGTCATGTCGTGCGCGATGAGCGTTTTCTCGGGCACCACGATGACGAACGTCTCCCACGGCGAGGATAGTTCCGGCATGCACTCAGGCGGAACTGTCGTAGCCATGAGGGACGCCGCCAAAGTATTCGTGCATTCGATTAGTGGAAACGCCGACTTCGCCCATTCGCCGCACATTTTAGTCTGACGAAGACAATCCAACATCGCATGGTGCGCGTTCTCGCCTCTTTCGAAAGCGTCGATCTCCCCGATGAGATTGTCGATCTCGCCATCGTCTATCCCACTCGAGACCAACATCGAGTGGATTGCGCTAAGTTCTCCACTCTCGCGTACGGTCTTGACCCAGTTCTCCCCCAATGCCCGAAACAACGGGAGACTATACCAGTTCGTGTCGATCGCCTTCATCGTACGCTCTCCTTGGTCGTCGAATCCGTAACGCATCGCCCCTTCGTCATCCCCAATCCTCCCTCGGCCACTCACCAAACTTCTCGTGATACTTAGCCTTCGCGAACCCGACTCGCATACGCGCAGCCTTCGTCATCCCAACTAGTCGTTCATACTCTGCACGCCGCTCGGCCTCGTCGACACGCCGAACCTCGACCTCTGGTTTCAGCTCCTCAGACGCGAGCGCTCCACGCGCTACCATCTCCAGCTCGACGTTCCGAATCTCCTGCGAGAAGTCCGGCCGCTCGAAGGGTCCCGAGAACTCGCGCCCGCCCGAGATGGCCCGCCCCTCGAGCGAATACTCGCGATCGATCGTCGGGATGCCGTGCCGAATGCTGCACCCCGTGAGGTCGACGAGAATCGCGTCGGGCTTTCCCTTCGCCGGACGGAGACCACGTCCTACTGCTTGGATGTAACCTCCGACGTGACAGAACTGGCGCGCTAGGATAATTGTCCGCGCCTCCGGGACGTCGACGCCTTCGGTCATCGTGTTCACGTTCGTGATGATGCGTACCCTCCCGCGCCGAAACTCCTCGAGCACCTCATCTCGCTCGCGCTTCGGGGTGTTCGCCTCGACGAGCGCGGCCCGCACGCCGTAATCTCGGAACTTCTGCGCGAGCGCCTCGGCGATCTCGACGCGGGCGCAGAACGCGAACGCCTGCGAACCCTCCGAGTACTTCGCCCACGCGTCGAACGGGTCGATGGCAAGGTCGTTCCCGAGGCTTGTCCCGGGGCGATAGACACGCGCCGGAACGAGGTGCCCTTCCGCGATGAGCTTTGAGTAGTTCGACGCGACCACGAGTCGCTCGAAGACGTCTCCGAGCGGCGTTCCGTCCTCGCGCTCGGGCGTCGCCGTCGGCCCGACGAATCGTGCCTTCGGATATGCTTTGACGATCTGAATCCACTCATCGGCGACGTAGTGGTGAGCCTCATCGAGGACAACAATACGCGCCTTCGGACGGACGCCGCGGCGAACTAGCGTCTGCACCGTCGAGAGCTGGACGCGCGCGCCCACGTTCTCGCGCTCACCCGGAAGGATATACCCAACCGCTCGCTCGCCGAACCTCTGCGCGAGCCGCTCCTTCGTCTGGATAACCAACTCCCGCCGATGAGCGACCCAGAGGACAGGATCGTCGTTCGCGATCAGCTCCTCGCATATGCGCGTCTTGCCCGCCCCGGTAGGAGCGACGAGACATACCGAGCGAATTTTCTTCCATGCCTCGAAGACAGCTTCGACCGCCTTCCTTTGATACCCCCGCATAGGCTGCATCATCACTAGATTATCCCGCGCCCAGGCCTCCGCTAGCTTCTGGTTGGGCGCGAACTCTCTCCTTCACGCTCTTTCTCCTTGCAGACAAATCGATATCCGACATCGCTCGTATGAACACCGGAGATAGATGCTCCGCGAAAAACCGCAGAGATACAATTGAACGTCGCGAGTATGAGCGACCATGAATCAATCGCCCGTTGATTGGTTTTCCAATTCCGAAAAGCAAACGCTGGCTCTCCGCGCGAAAGCATTTCCCCCGTAGCAACTTGCTCAGCAAACTCCAGAACACCACCTCGATCGATGGGGAGCGCCCACACACACGCGGCGATGAATCCACCGTTGAGCCGACTAGCACACGGAATAGAAAGAACCGCATTGAGTTCTTCTTTGTATCGCTCGGCGAGCTCCCCCGCGAGAGATGGAGTTAGACGCGTTCGACGAACGAGCGACGAGCCGCCCCCTTCGAGGAGCCGCAATCCGTTAATCGCAGCTTGCTTTTGGTGACTCACCCGCAAGATAACTCCAATCGACCGAGGTCTTGCTCTATCGATTGGATCCAAAAACTCAGCATTCTCATTCATGCATAAAACGACGCGAATCGGCTTATTCGCTTCGATGCATGCGAGAAGCCGATGCTGTAAATCAATCACGCGAAAATTCGCGTCAATACATCCAGCCTGATGCGTGAGCTTCCACTTACCGCGAACGATATCCTCCGCGATCGTTTCGTAGTCAGCGCGACTCACCTTTCTCTGGTCCGGGTGAAGCCGCTTGACCATCTTTTTTGCAATTTCCGGTCTGATATCAACCACGCGAAACCGAAGTCCATAGAGCCCGGGGTCCTCACCTTCGAGTTCTCGCTTTAGGCATTCGATGAATTCGTCGCTCTCCGGATCCTCAAACTTCGATTCGTTCTCGTTCTCAAAGATCTCGACTTCTCTTCCTTTTGTTTTCATCACGATATTTACCCTTTTCTTCAGATCCTTTACCGGTTCTTCTTCGAGAGCTCCCAATAGTTCAGCGCGTTCGCCGCGTACTCGGCGAGCTCCCGCGTGGGGAACACCGCCACGACCTCGTCGTTCGCGTAGAGCGCCTTCCCGAACGGGCGCCCGGTGCGCCAGCTCGGCCGAAGGGGAAGCACGGGCTCGGAGTCCGCCGCGCTCCCGACAACGCCTTCGAAAAATAGCTGCTTCGGTTCCGACATCTCGATATCTCCCTTTATAGGTCCGCTACGAGCTTCACGCGTGCATAGAGCGGCGCGGCTCCGCACTCGAGGAGCTCTTTCTCGACCCCGCGCAGCATCGGCTCGGGGATATTATCTGCGATGAAAACTTCAATGACCCCGCGCTCGCGATGCGGAACGACTCGGACAGCATCCGGTGAAACGAAGAACCCGCACTCGGAAAGAATCTCAATCACCGCCTCTTTCAGTAGAGTCGAGCTCCCAGGAATCGCCGTGTAGATAGCTTTTATCCGCTCACGAAAGGCTTCTTCGGACTCGGCGAATCGGCGTCGGACGGCGAAAAGCTTCGCGAGACAGTCAAGCTCATCCGCACGCTTGCGCCAAATACGATGGCGCCAGTAGACGAACGCGAGGAGCACCGCGAACGTCAGAAGGGTCGCGAGGGCCGGAGCCCAGAAGAGAATTGTTTCCATCTAGGGATAGATTCCCGCGCTCGAGGGACCCCGATTGCCTGTCGAGATCTTTGAGGCGTCTCGAAGCCTTTGGCACAACTCCGCGGCCTCGGCAGAGCATCGCTACGCGGCGGTCGAGATCTTTGAGGCGTCTCGAAGCCTTTGGCACTAATGCCCACCGGGATAACCCGCTCACGGACGTCATGTCGAGATCTTTGAGGCGTCTCGAAGCCTTTGGTACTCGAGGTTGCCGCCTCAAGAGCCTCTCTGTTGTCCAGTCGAGATCTTTGAGGCGTCTCGAAGCCTTTTGGTACGCCTACCTCTGCGTGCGTGACCACGCTGAGCAGCTGTCGAGATCTTTGAGGCGTCTCGAAGCCTTTGGCACGAGGAGCGCCGCGAGCAATGCGCGCACCTCGACCGACCGGTCGAGATCTTTGAGGCGTCTCGAAGCCTTTGGCACTCGTCCGGGCGATGAAGGCCGCGGCGCGTGAGCAGTCGAGATCTTTGAGGCGTCTCGAAGCCTTTGGCACCCTGTATAAAATACCATTATCAAAACGCCTAATTCCCCCGTTGTTTTCAAGCACCCTCCGACTCACTCCGCAGCCATCCCCTTCGTCGCCTCATCCGTCTCTATATCTATCGAAGTTCTTATGTTTTCCCCCTGACAAGTACCGCGCTCTCTTTTCTCTCTATTCACCCCTTCGCAGCGCGGACCCATAACCTCGCGCAGTATTTCTCGAAACCTTCCAGGCGCCGCCGCTTGCGCATTGTGCTGCGCTCTATCCCTCGGGATATCTCCCGGAAGCGTGATTTCGGGTAACTCCTTCATTTCAGAAATTTTGTAATCGTCAACCGTGATAGACGAAAACTCAGTGGCAACTCGAATCGCCGCGTGCCTAAAAAACGCTTCTCGACGATGCTCGAAACGTCGTCGACTATCCGCGACGAGCTGCTGTAGGTGCGCGTCCTTACGCGCCCAAACATAAGCCCACATTGCGAACGCCTCTTGCTGGTCGCTCCCGAGCCACCTTCGCAATGCCCGAGGCTCCTCGTATAGATCGAGCCCGCGCTCCTTCCTGTGCTTCTTCCACCGACACCAAACCGCGTGAGCGTCGCCGAGAACGTAGTCGGCGTATTCGATGCAGATACGTCTCAAAGCCGCTCGGTCACGATCTCGAAGTATCCAATGCCAGCCCGTAAGTCTATGCGGGCCTCCGCGCATCCAAAGTCGCAAACGTTTCTTAGCTTTTTCAAACGCCTTATCCGCCGCGCTTTCGATAGAGTTGGCGTGTTCGTGCTGCGACAGGATTTCGTTCGGAACAACGACCTCGCCGCCCGGCCAATGCGCCACTCGCACGCCTCGTTAAACACTCGCCCAACCTATCCGCACATGTTCAGGATCGCGCGCACCCGATGGGCGCTTCGGCTCGGCGAAAGACGGATGCTCGAGCGTGAGCTGAAACTCGTAAACCGTGCGAGAGCCCACGCGGCGCGCGATAAGGGCCGCCCACTTCACGACCGCGTCCTGCGGGGGGCGACGATGCAGCTTCGTGAGGATGACAATCTTTCGCCGCTCGCCTCGCGGAATCGATTGATCGAAAGCGACGAACGCCATTCTCTCCGAGCCCCTACGCGGCTTATCTATCGGAACCGGAGCCGGTCCGATTCGAAGCGCGCTCGTTCCGGCCATAACAGCCGCGACGGACTCGCAGCGACGAAGCTGAATCGCGAGCTTTCCGGTTCCGTCGAATGAACGAAATCGCGGCGGTCGAGGGGATGAATCTTTCTTCGCCCTGTCGAAGCTTTCTTCCACCGCTAGATAGGTCCCCGTTGCTAACCCGCAAGCGGCACGCGCTGCGAGATGCTCGCGATGCGCTTGCTCGTCTGACCGAGCGATCTCCTTCCACGCCTCCGACCAGTCTGATTCCGACAACATCTCGGCGAGAACCTCGGCATTGACGAGAGCTTTCTGCACCGGTGCTAAACCCTCCCCGCGCTCGTCGCGCCTTCTCTTGCTTTCTTTCTTTGCCGGATCGAGCAAGGATGAGAACTCCGCTCTTAGCTCTCGCATGAACGCGGTAAGGGCCTTCTGTTCGGCTCTCAGCGCGAGAACTTTCTCGGCATCAGCTTCGAGTAAAAACCGCTTCTTCTCACCGCTTGTCTCTTGCCAGTGTTTTTGTCTCGAGTGCTTCACGCGTCGATAGACGCCCTCGATCTCCTCGTCCAAAGCTAGCCAGCGAACTTCTAAATCGGCGAGCTCCGGCGCAAATCGTCGACGAATTGCAGCGAACCGCTCTGAGCGTTTTCGTTCAATCTCGACAAGTCGATTATAATAGCGACGCGCTTGCCACAATATCTCGTGCACAAGTTCGGGATTCTTTACCCTCGCTCCAAACTTCCATATTCGTGTCGGGCTCGTGCTCGTTTTCCTCGCCGGCATTTTGACCTCTTAGAAAGATATTCCCGCGCCTCCGGGGCGCCCATGCGAACATCGTGTTCGCATACCCCCCGGAGGGGCAAAGTGAAGCCCGAGGTTGCGCGCCCCCGCCCGGAGGGCTATCTTCTAAGCGTCATGGCCCCGCTCGAGCGCTACCATCGCGAGATTGCCCACTTCGGGCCGAGCCGCGCCCAGCTCCGGGAATGGCTCCTCGGGCGCGCCGAAGCCGAGAGCCCTGAGGTTTCCCGAGACGACGTCGAGAATTATATCAACGTCTTTTCCGCGGACTCCTCCGGGGCCTTCCCGGCCGCAGAGCCTATCACCGAAGTAGCCTAATTTCCCCGAGGGAAGGGGTATGCGAACATTATGTTCGCATACCTCCCCGGGTCCCTTTACTCGGCAGCCGCGGCCTCCGGCTCAGCCTCGCCCGGGGCGCTCTCGGGGATAACAAGGCGCGTTTTCCGAACCGCCGAGCGAATGCGCTCCGCCGCGGCTTCGAGCTCGAGCGCCGTCGCCCTTAGGTGCGCCGCCTCAACCGCAAGGCGGTCGGCCTCGGCCTCGAGCATCGCCTTGTCGTAAAAGGGCTCGAACCTCTCCGCCGTAGAAGGGAGTTCTTCGGTCTGAAGAAACTTCTCTATCGCCGCCATGATCGACGTATGGTCGCGGCTCCACGCCCGGCCGATTTCCGGGAAGCTCCAGCCCCGGGCCTTCAAGTACGCATAGCAGGCCGAGCGAGCGAGCCGAAGCGAGCGGTCGGAGCGAGACTTCGACCAGCGCGGGGCGCCCTGCGCCGCGCGCAGCGTCGTGTCGTGGCGCTCGCAGAACCGGCGCATCGTCGAAAGCTCTTCGCTCGAGAAGAGTAGCTTGAACTCAGCGAACGTCATCGCGCCACCTCCACCCCGGCGCCCGGCGCTTCTCGAAGAATTCGCGCGAGCACGGAGACCCAGCGCCGGAGCTCGGGCGCGTCCTTGCGCTCCATGAGTTGCGCGACCTCGTCTTCGCTTAGCTCCGAGAGGTCGAGGTTCTCCCACTCATCATCTCGCTTTACACGGAGGAAAATGCCCGTCTTCATTTTAGCTCTTTCGGGTTTACGGTAATGCACGACGCCGCGCCCGGCTCCCCCGGCGGGTGAACGATAGCGAGCCCGTCTTCGTTCATCGCGTGAAAGACCCACCACGCGCCCTGATACAAGTACGAGTCGCCGCGCACGAGGACGTCGCTCCAGCCGACGGCGTCGTGCTCGTTCTGGATGAGAATCTTCGCGAGCTTCGCGGCCTCGCGCACTCTCGCGTCTTCACGGTACTCGTCCCGAAAAACGACGCGAGCGATGCCCGCCGATGCGAGTATCTTGAAGCACGGCCAGCACGGAAAGGTATTCACGTACGCCGTCGCGCCTTCGGTTCGCACGCCGCGCCGCGCGGCCTGAGCCACCGCGTTCGCTTCGGCATGAGTGGTGCGGACACAATTAGGCGCCGTCTTCCCATTCTCGAGAATCGTCTCGACGAGATCGTGGCCAACGTCGTCGCAGTGCAGGCTCTTCGGCGCGCTCCCGTTATAGCCCGACGAGATGACTTGGTTATCGAGCACGAGTACGCATCCGACGTGCTTCCGGTCACAGGTCGAGCGCGTCGCGACCATGTCGGCGAGGTCGAGGAAGTAGGCGATCCACCCCTTTCGCTTTTTCTTTTTCATAGAGCCTCTTTTTCTAGTGATGTTTTTAGAGTCTCGATAATTTCCTCGACGGTCCCTTCGCCGACCGCGAGCCGCTCGAGCTGCCAGATAGCCCGGCGCACCCCGTAGCGAATCGCTTGGCGCTCGAGCTGAAACTTCGTCCCGCGCTCCTGAAGCTCGTCGACCTTCGCAGAGAGGCGCTCGTTCTCTACGAGAATCCACCGAAGGTTTTTTCTCGAAATTGAAACCAATGACGAGGCTTCTCTATGCTCTCTTATCTCGTCACTCTCACTCATCGAATCCTCCGGCATCGCCGCCAACCTACCGCTCGCTTATTCCGCCCCGTAACCTTGCCCGCCCGCGCCTGCGCTCTCGCACGTCGAGGAATAGAATCCCGCGGGGGCTTCGGAGCGGGAGCCGAGGCGAGCGTTAGAAGAGACCTCGCGCGATTCTCTCGCGCTACGAGAAGCCTTTCGACCACCCGTCGGTCCTCCCCGAGATCCGCTAGACGCGCGAGTTCTTCTCGAAGAAGTCTCTGGGTGCGGCTTTCATAGCTTTCCGCCACCCCCGCTTCGGGGATCCACGCGATTCGATATACCTCAAAAGAAGCCGGAGTCCCCGCCGTGCTCGTCGCCAAATCGTCGAAGCGAATCACGAACGTGACTTCGAGCGGCGAAACGCCGGTCGATATTATCACGCCGCTCCGTAGCGCCTGCCCGCGCCGGTCGGTCGCGGATTCACCACGACGAGAGCTCGGAATTCCCGGAACTCGCGGCAGACCTCCGCGCTTAGATTCCGGCGCTTCTTTCGCCGAGGCTCCGCTCTTAGCTTCGGTCTCGACTCTTCAATCTTCGCTAACTCGCTGCTTCGCATCTTTCCACCTTTTCAACTTGGAACACGGATTGTGACGACTTCCTTTAGCCTCTCGAACCCTCGCGGACGGCAGGGGCGCCCGGCGTGGGCCGCTTCCTCGGAAACGACTGGGAACTTATCGGCCGGATGCCCCGACGAAAAACGCACGCACCCAGGGCACGGGCCCGTCTCGACCCACTCGGGCTCGAGCGCTTGAATCAGAAAGTCGTGCTCGGGCCAGCGCTTGCGAATCGCTTCGGCGATTTTCTTCGCGACCTCCTTCGCCCCGTCAGTTGTGGAGAGCTTCGCCTTTACGTTCGAGAGGGTCTCTTCAAGACTCTTTCGATTCGCCGAAGCCCAGCGCTTGCCGCTCGACTCGCCACGCGGATTGACAACCGTGCCGTAGCCCGCGCGGTGAATAACGCTGAGCTGAATCAGCCCGTGGTTCTTTCTCGAGACCTTGTGCGTTACCGCGTTATCGTACTCGCGCCGCTCCGCGAGCTCCTTCTCGAGATATGCGATTCGCTCGCGTAGCTGCTGCTCCGATTCGACTTTACCCACGAAAGACCTCCCTTACGCTTGTCGCGCATAAATAGATTCCGCGCAATCCCCTTCATGCGAGAGCGATCGGGTTACGCCGAGCTCGAGACCGGAACGACGACGTGGCCGAACTTCTCGAACGCGAGCTTGAATTGAACCACCGATTCATTGATTCGTGAACGCGGTGGAAGATAAGCGACGAAGCTCGCGTGCGGGGGCTGCTTCCCGGGAACGAACCGGCCACGCGTAAGCCTCTCGTAAGCTACGCGTCGAGACGGATAGCAAATCGGAAAATCCAACGGAACGAGCGAGCATTCTCCCCACTCGAGACCCGCGGGGAAAACTTGCGAGACCTGAAGTATCTCGAGCGAGAATCCGACGAACACCGCTTGCTCGACAATCCCGCGCGTATACTGCTCCGCGAGTCGACGCCACCACGCCTTCGCCGAGGACTGCCCCCCGACCTTGACGCGCGAGCCGCGCTCGTCGCAGCGCCCGCCGGGAGGATTGAGAAAGACTCGCCCGGGCCAAGCTCGAACGAATCCGTTATCCCCGCGCGTGAAAATGCTTTCCGCTCCGATTCGCTTGTTCGCTTCTTCGGTCGACGCCGGGTCAAAATCAATTCCACCCATCGTTATGCGCGCAGCCTCGACGATATCCATCGGGGTGAAATGCTCGGTACTCTCGGATGAGTGTCGGACGTTCGCTGCCATCGGTCTAGCTATATATTCCCGCACGCATCAACTCTCCTCGTCGAAGATGGGAAGGTCGTTCTCGATGCGACGCTTGATATACTTCGCCACCGAGAGTTCCTTTGCCGCGCGCTTATTCTTCTCGGTCCGCTCGCACTCGCCTATCTTCGTTCGCACGTGGTCCTGTTGCTTCAAACGGATCAACCATTCTCCAATTTTTCGCTTCGTCGGAAGCGGTTTCAACGATTCGAAGTCCAGCGCACCATGCACCTCGGCGATCGTGTTCACGATGTTCGGCGAAGTCTTCGTGTCGATCAGCCAAGTACGCATCGCATCTTCACTCCCGAAAATTTCGAGGGCTAATTTTATGTTCGTCAAGATGCTTCCACTGGGTTGAACCCTCTTTCCAGATTCAATCCACGCGCACATCCACTCGTAGGCGGATATCTTTCGCGTGTAGCGATTCAAGCGAATCCAAAGCTCCTCGAGCGAGCCCTCGGTGTGAACCCGACACCTCACCTTGTCGAAGCCTAGCTGACGCGCGATCTCCCAGCGGCGATGACCGTCCGCGATAACGTATAAGAGACGAGGCGGCTTGTACATGACGTGCAGCTCCTGAAGGATCTCCCCGTCCTCTTGGATGTTCGCTTTCAACTGCAAAAGCGCGGTGCTCGTCGTCCGTATCGCCGGGTTGAAGCCAGCCGGGTTCAAGGCCGACACTGGAAGCATCGTCGAGAACTGAGTCTTCGAATCACAAGATTCGAAGAAATGACGAACGATCCCATCCTTGGCATTCGAAAGTCGAATCTCTCGCAAATTCATTTTCGTCTCCTTATCACTCATTTCTCGTTCTTCCTTTCCTTCATCAGCATCCTAAGCACACGGTCCCAAACAGCCACGTCGCGCTCCGAGTCAAGCCGGTCCGGACCTGAGTAGTCAACGGGGAGTGTCATCCGCTCCGCCTCACATCGCCCGGAATGCTCGCCTCGTGAGAGAACCTTCGCGCACCCGCCGCGCACGCCCGCGCGTGCTCCCGCTTCCGCGCCCGGAGCACCGCCACCCGCTGCGAGCTCATCGTAGCGCCCCTCCGACTTTGAGCGCCTGCGCAATTCCCTCAAGAATATGCGCCTCGCGCTCGATCTCTTCGACGTTTCGCTTTCTCCCGAGCTGCGCTCTTACCGCCGAAACGATAGGGGCGAAGACCGCGTCGAGCGGAACGCGATCTAGCACCTGCTCGCTGCTTAGCACGACGGGTTTACACTGCGGGCCCGAGAGAAGAAAGAAGTCGCCCTGCTCGCTTAGAAAAAGCTGAGAGCCTTCGACCATGACGCCGAGCGCAAGAGCGCGAGCGAGCGGGCCCGAGAGCCCGCCGACGCGACTCGATACCGCCGGGAGCGCCGGCTTTATCGACCCGACGATGGCCCGGAGAAGTTCGTCCTCGGCGCGACTTTTTCTTAGCTTCGCATTAATCTGCCGCATGAAATCAAGCGCGACCTTCTCCGCGTCCTCGACTAGCTGAGCCATCGCCTTTTCCGCTTCCTCGTTCATCGCGTTCCTCCGTTCTTTTTCCAATCGTCGAAAGCTCTTCTCGCGGCTTCGCTCGCCCGCTCTACCGCGCTTCGCCGCGCGTCGAGTTCTTCCGCGCGCTCGATATCCCGCCAGGCCGCGCGGGTCCGCTCCTCGAGCTTCGCGGTAATCGCGTCGAGCCGGTCGGCTTCGGCCGCGTCCTGCTTCGGTAAAAAGTGGTTGGGGTCGAGCCGCGCTTCCTCGCCACGCCAGAACTGCCCGCTCTGCCACGCCGTAAGATCCCCGCGCGTCCTCGCCGCTTCGACGCGAAAGACATCGACGAGGTCACAGAGAAGCAAGTACGAGGGGCCCTCCGGGGGGACCTCTATCGATATCGTCGAGCCACACGGGCAGTTACGAAGCTCGAGCCGCTCGAGCGGTCCCTTCTCGTCCTCGGGCGTGACGAGATACCCCACGAGAGGAAGCCCCGACCATTCGCCGACGAAGTGCTCGCGCCCGCACGCGCAGCGCTTCGGCCACTTATTCACTATCACGCCGCGCCTCCTTCCTCGCAGCGGCACGCGTCGTGCGCCTGCCAGCAATCGATACAAATCGAGTCCGCGTCTTTCGGGGCTTCGACGCTCGCGTGAACGAGCGCCGCACGACACTTCGCCGCCGTGATGAAAAGCCGCGGTACGGCGCGCTCCCGCGTTCGCGGCCCGGGCGAATACCGAAAGCCTAAGAACGCCGCGATACGCGAAAGCCCCGCCTTCGAGCACTCGACGACCGCACCGCCCGTAAGCGGACTCGGCGAGTGAGCTTCGTCGACCCGAACCTTCTCGAGCGCGATGCTCGAGAAGGACCTGGAAAGCTGAGCGTAGAGACTCATCGGGCCCACCTTCCTCGACGCGGAACGCGGCAGACGAAGTCGAGCTTCGGCTCGCCCGCGGGCTCATTCGAAGTTCCGCAGTACTCAAGCTCCTCGGGGCGGAACGCGTCGCCGTAAACCGCGACGACGCGGGCTCGCGCTTTCGCGTCGGCCTCCGCTCGACTCTCGGCCTGCACGTCGATAGCGCAGGCGCCGAACTCTCCCTTGCCGTACGCGTATTGAAAAACGATCATCTTTCTACCCTCCTCGGTTCCCCGGTCCTCCCCGGGTACGCTTTCAATGTAATTCACTTCCCTTTATCTGTCAAGAAAGGAAGATACACCCTAAACCCTAGGGGGGAGGCCCCCTCGATTAGGACCCCGGCGCCGCGCTTTGGTGAGCCCAGGAACGGCTTTCGTCTCCGGCTCTAGGGGAATCTGCCTTTCCGGGTCCCCGGCCTTCCTGGCCAATCCTACGAGCAGCTCCGCGGCTGCCCCGGGGTAAGCCTCGGTCGCTCTCCCGGATTCGGCGAAAAGCTCCTTCGCCCGGGAGGGGAACGTCGCCTCGAAAAGGCGCTCGTAAGCCGCGCACGCGGTCGCGTCGAGGGGAGCACGGAAACTCGCTTGCGCGAGTACCGCCATCATCTCGGCGCGCGTGGCGAGCCGCGTATCCTCGCCCCAGGGCGACTCGCTCTACGAGCTCCCGAGCGTGCGCCCGAAAGACTTCGTCGGAAAGCCCCCGAAGACCCGGGGGCGGGCAGAGTATCTTGAACGCCCGGTGCACTTGCTCGGCTTCGCGAGGGAAGCGCCGCTTCGCGCTCGCGATTTCTTCCTCCGCGATGGCCATCCGGTCGAACGTGCTCCGGATAGCTATCGCTAAAGCAGCTCCGCCCTCTTGCGAAGAAATGAGCGTCGTAATCGCGTCGCTCATCGCACACCTCCCCCGGGGAGGGATGCGAACATCGTGTTCGCATCCCCGAATTCAACCTCGAGCTTTTCCGCCGTCGCCGCTTGCGCTTCGGCGACGAAGTAATCGACGTACGTTTCAGCCTTCCACCCGGGGAACTCGAAACAGTACTCGAACGACGCAGTCTCAATCGCAACGTCGAGCCACGCATCGGGGCGTTCGCCGAATTCACGCAAGTCGAAGATCGAAAGCGCTAGCGCCGTTCTCCGCCCGTCGGCCTTCGCCATCGCGACAAGTTTCCGAATCCTCTCCCCTTCGTCCATCACGCACCTCCTTTGAGTTTCTCGACATGCGCTTCGATCTTCGCCGCCATCTCGCGCCCCTTCGGCGTGATAGTAAGAATCTCCGCCGTCTTCGTCGCGAGCCCGCCCCGGAGGAGCACGTCTTCGACGAGGTTCAAGCGGTCCATGTCGGTGCCGAGCACGAGGTATATCGGCGTGCGCGGTGACGACCCATCGGGGAGCTCGGCGAGCGTAGTAAGAACCGCGCAGAGGTCCGCGTTCAAGCGGTCGCGCGGGCTCACTGCGCACCTCCGAGAAGATGGGAAATGAAGTCGACATGGGCTTCAACCTTCGGCGCGGAAACTTCTACCGCGTCGGCCGCGAGAAGCCGCTCGCGCTCGCGATTCGTCCAGGCCGAATCGTACTCCGCGTGGCCGTAGAACTTCACGTCGAAATAGTCCGACTGGATATCCGAGCCGTCGTGGTTGTAGGCCTGAAGAATCGTCTCGACTTTCTTCAGAAGCTCGAAAGCCTCGTGACTCATCCACGACCGATTGTGCGGCCGCTCCGGGTCGTACCCGGGCGACCAGACCTTGTGCGGATTCTCCTTCTCGAAAGTGAGACGCTCGAGATTCAGAACGACGAAGCCGGGCTCCTCGACGTTCGAGATTCGGACGTCGATAGAAGAGCCCCCCGAGAATCGCTGCATTCTCACCGAGTACTTCGCTTTCGGAAGTTCCCCGGCCTTCACCGCGGCTTTGATGTCTTCGCGAACCTTCGCCGCAATCTCCCGCGTCCCGAGATTCGAATCGTATTTTTTACCGTAACTACGCTCGTACTCGTACATGGCGTTTCCCTCCTCGGTTCTGAACCGGGTCCTCCCCGGCACACCATTCAATCTAACCTATCTTTCTTATCTGTCAAGAAAGAAAGATAGCACCCAAAACTATCAAAGAATCTAGCTATTTCCGCGAAGCTTTCGCATGATCGACGTTTTTCCGAATGGACGAACGGCCCCCTTGAGGTCTCTCTCTTCTCTCCCTCTCTCGATTTAACGTCGAGAGCACGCCACCATTTCGGATCCGCGCTTGAGCAATCTCAACGTACTCGGCCTCGCGCTCGACGCCGACGACCTCGTCCCATCCCGCTTGCATACACGCAATCATCTCCGAGCCAGACCCCGAAAACGGAACTAGGATACGTCTCGGTCGATCCGCCTTCGGCGGGAGAATGAGCCGCGCAAGATAGCGACAGAGATCAATCGGTTTCACCGTCGGATGGTGATTTCTCGCAAGCTTCACACCTTCAGTGTGCTGCGCACCTCCGGCGGAACGGTCCGTTCCGCCGGCTCGTTTTCCATCGCGCAGGGCGCCGACGCCCTGCGGCTGTCCTTCGAGCGCTTCGCATCCTCCATCGCGCTCCGTGCGATTGACCTTCGCGGTGTAGAAAAAGCGCGAAGCTCCCCCTTCATCACTTTGCTCATCAAGCATTCTCACGGGACAATCCTCAACACACGCGTTCTCCTCGCACTCATCAGCATGTGAGAGAATCACATTCGAAGGCCAGCGGCCGGTATCGAGCTTCTCAATCGTTGCCTTTCCACCCATCCCAAAGAGACCCGTCTTCGCATAGTCGCGGCCGGCGGGACCGCCGGCCGCACCAATACGACTCGCATCGATCGCAAGCGCTCCCGTTCGCCACTTCATAACGTTCTCGTCGTACGTTCCATCGAGCATCTTCCGCGCAAGGATGGCCGGCTCGAACGCCGGTTTCAACGCGGACCCATATCCGTCGTACGCCTTCGCGAGCTTCGAAACCGACGTTGTAATCTCTCGTTCGACTTTCGTCCGAGCATTCAAACCACGCCCAGCATTCACAATACCACTCGGCTCATTCATGCGCGTCTCAATCCCTATAACCGGGCGTTTTTTACCAGCGCTCTCGTCGAGAGCGCGACTCACATTGTAATTTTTTGGAAACCCCTGCCCGTGTAACCACATGAGGCAATCAACGATCTCTAACCCCCCATCTTCAACGGCACACGCCATGCGATGATACGTTCGAGGTCCTCCAAATATGACAGCGTACGCACCAGGTTTCAGTACCCGCTCGACCTCACCCCAGACCGCCGCGCTCGGGACAGAATAATCCCAGCGCTTCCCCATGAACGAATAGCCGTAAGGCGGATCTGAAAGCAATCCGTCGAACGAATCCGACTCAAACTGTTTCAGCACACCACGTCGAAGATCGCCTTGGATAATACGCCACGGCTCTCCCATCAATCCACCCGCTTCTTCTTCTTATTCTCTCCAAGCCCGAGAAGCTGAATGAGGAAATCACCCGTCTTCGTCTTTGCCATCTCAGCACGCTCGAAAATCGTCGCCTTCGCAAGGTCACGCATCCCGGCTGAAGAGAACTCGAGCGAAAGCGTCGGGGCTTTCGCGAACCCCTGCGGCTCATCAGTCTTCACATCGACTTCGCCCATCGCAAACTCGGGGTCGATAAGACGAAGATACTTGAGCGCATCGTCTTGCTCCAGCCCGAGAAGCTCGACATCTTCCTCGACGAAGCTCTCGGGTACTCGATAGATGTCGGCGAGCAACTCGCCAAGGAGTTGCGCATCAGGCTCACCCCTCAAATTGTTAAGCTTGAGATTAAGCCTCTTCGCCGCATCGTCATCAATGTCAAGAATCGTCGCCGGAATCTTCGGGACCGCCGAGCAGCCCTCGATCGAAATCTCTCGAACTGCGCGGACACGGTGATGCCCACCAATGATCCGCATTCCATTCTTCTGCACTACGATCGGCTCAACAAACCCGTCTAATAGCATCGATGCTTTGAGCGATTCGTACCGATTGGGCTGCATCTTGTTCGGATTATACGCACTCTGATTAAGCACATGAACCTCAACCATCGCCGGCTCGTGAATGACGAGCCCTCCCCTTTGCTTCTGCATTGTCTCTCGCATGCTCCCGACTCTCGCACACTTCAACTCAACCGACAACCATCGCGACGAGCCCGAGCGACGAACGAAGATAGGACGCAACGAGTAGAGCGTCGCCCTCGTCGCTCGGCACTTGCCCGTCCTTCTGCCTCCACGGTGGGTCGAGCCTCCCGAGCTCCTCGTGCACGAGCTCGCGCGCGCCTTTCCCCGGCATCCTCGTACCTAAGAAAAGCTTTCGCGCGGTCATGATGTTCACGGGCTGAACGACGATACCCGCCATCTCGTAGAAGCAAAACTTCACAGCGCCATGAAGCTCCGCCCCCGCCATCGCTCCGCCGCGCCCCGCATGATACGCATGATCCTCCATCGCCACGTGCTTCGCTCCGACTCGTCGAACGAAGTTTAGAAGTTCGACGGCGATAAATCTTAGCCGCTCCGCCGTGAACCTCGGCTTGTCCTCCGAGAACCCAGCCTCGACAAGCTTCTCTCCAAGACTCATCCAACTTACGCCACGCCAGAGATTCGCCGGGCTCCAGTTCGGAGGAAGATACACCGCGGCCGGGCGCGTAAGCGAAAGGTCGATACCGATTACGCCGACGGGAGAGGCACGCTTCTCGAGCGGCTCTCTCACTTCACTAGCCTTAGGTGCTTCGGCCGCACACTCGCCTTGTCCTTGCACGGCACGCGTATCGTCGTAATCGTTCGGCTAAAGTCCGGAGCCCAGACGTTCACGAGCACTTGATTCTCCGACCGCTCGATAACGATCTCGGTCGCGCGCTGCGCGTCCTCGAGTATCTCCTTCAGTATCGCCGCGACCTCGGCAAGCGCTTCGCTTATAAACTTATCTTTCACCGGGGACGAAGATACCGCGAGACGCCTCCCACTCGTCAAGCCCTTACCTGCGCGACGGCGAACCCGTCTCGCCCCGCAAAAACTTCGATACGCCCGGGGAGCGCATCGAGCGTCGCCGCGTCGTGCGAAACGATTAACGCTTGACGGCATCCAGCGACGTCTCGGATAGCTGAAACTATCGACGTGGCGAAAACTTTTCTCAACGCTCGGTCGAGACTCGCCGTGCCCTCGTCGACGAGCGCGAGTGAGAATTCCGAGCCACGCTCGCGGCGAAGCCACGCCCCGAGAGAGAGCTGAAGATATATCCCCGCTAGATCGTCGAGCCCGCCCGAGCGCCGGCTCGGAACGAACGCCGGCTTTCGCTCGTAGTGCTTTCCTCGTGGCTCGCCACACGCACACTCTTTGACCCCTCGCGAACGCGGGAAGGGAGCCCCGCACGCGCGGCAGGCATGCGCTAAGTCACTCGTCTCGCGCTCCCAGCGGGCGAGAACCTCGAGCGATAAGCCGGCTCGCGCCATCGCCCCGGTCGCGCGACGCGCGATCTCGCCCATTCTCCCCTCGGCCACCCTTCGGGTCGTTTCCCGGAGCACGACGCCCCCGGCTCGAGCGACCCGGAGCCGGGCGGAGACTTCCCCGCTTTTGGCCAGCGCCGCGTCCAAGGTGGCCCCTGCGCGCGTCGCACGCCTCTGCCTATCTCGGAGCACCTCCACCCGCGCCCGCTCATTAGAAAGCTCCCCGCGGGCTGCGGTAAGGGCCGCGGACTCCCGCTCGACGTTCGGCTCCTCGTCGGGCGCCGTTCGCGCGGAAGCGAGCAAGGCGTCCCGCTCGCGCCTCAGGCGCTCGAGCTTCGCGGTTCGGTCCCGATGCTCAGCGAGCTCGCGATTCGCCGCTGCCGTAGCCTCGCGAGCTTTTCGAAGAACGACCCCGGCTTCAATCGCAGCTCCTTCTTCGAGCTCGGCTTTCTTCCTCGCTTCGCCGCGCATTCCTTCGACCTGCTCACGCGCCGGGCACGCCGCCCCGACGACCGGGCACTGCCCGTCGAATTCCCCGCGCACGATTCGGAGCGCCGCCCGCTGCCCGTCCTTCGCCCGCGATTCCGCGGCCCCGGCTTCGGCTTCGGCCTTTAGCGCCTTTTGCACTCGAGCTTGAAGAATTTCCTCCCCGGGAGTCTCGACCGCCGCGAGCGCTTGCCCCTCCGCGATAATCTCTCGCAGCCGCTCGGCGTCACGCCATGACCGACGACGTTCGGCCGCGCTCTCGAAGATCGCATGTTCGCTCGCAAGCCGCTCCTCGGCTTTCTCCGCCGAGCGCTCGGCGTTCGCGATTTCTCCCTGAAGCTGCTCGAGCGTAAGCTCCCCAAGCGCGTCGGAGAAAAGAGCCCGCGCCGCTACGACTTCGCGCTCGCAGGCCTCGAGCTCGCGCTCGAGTGCGGCCCCCGCGCTCGACGCCGCATCCTGCGCTTTATCCAACCGGTCGAGTTTGAACCAAGATGAAAGAAACGCGAGAAGGTCACTCGACTCGAGATCGACGAACTTCGAAATCCGCTTCTGCTCGAGCACGCACGCTCCGAGAAAGTCGTCCGCATCTAACCCTATCGTTCGCGCGATAGCTTTCTCGGCTTCCGCCTGCGAAAGAAGCGGTTCGTTCTGCCGAGCGAATCGGACCTGCACGGATTTCCCGCGCGTCTTCTCCCGGGTCACGAGCGAGCCGTCATCGAAGAGCACTTCGACGCGCGCACGATTCTCGCCCCACGTGATAGCCTCGTCGTCAACGCGCCACGGATGCCAGCCTGTAAGCGCGAATCGAACCGCGGAAAGAAGCGTGCTCTTTCCTACGCCGTTCGAGCGCTCGACATCGTCTTCCGACCGCGCAACGACGGCGTACGCCTGGTCGAGTAAGCCGTCGACGATTTGTTCCCTTCGAAAAGGGCCATAGCCGTGAAGCATGATGCCCCGGATAGTTTTCAAAGCCCCACCCCCGAAAGCACGCTGTCGACGAAACCGGAGAGCGCCGGAACGTCGTCGAACTTCGTAGCCTTCACGACCGCTTCGGCCGCTTCGCGAATCGTCTCGTCTCGCTTCGGGTCGACGACTTCGTCCTCCGCGACTTGAGCATTCGACCGCACGGGCTCTATCTTTACGGCGAGAGCGCCGGCTTCGAGAAGCCTAGGCTTTAGAGCATCGCATTCGTCGCGAGGGCCGATAAGGCGAACGAACTTCTGAGCGACTTTCTCCACGGGGAGACCTCGACTCGAGCCCGGCTCGAGCTCGAAAGATACGAGCGACCGAGCGGAAGAAAACCCACACGACTCTATACTAGAGCGCGCGATCCCGACGGAACCTGGAGGACCGGCTCCAACGTCGACGGTAACGAGAATTTGCGGGGGGAGTTTCTTCTTCGCTATACGCTCACGCATAGCGAGATTATCCCGCGGTCACCGGCGTTCGAAACGATCCTTCCACCGTTTACGAGCATTGTTATCGGAGACCGAATTACCCCCGATTATCCGACGATCGATATCGACGAGATCACCCTTCGTGCGAGGGCGATGCGCTTCACAATAACAAGTGAGGAACGCTCCAGCCGGATGATCGCAAACGTAACAGCCACACGCTAATATCCCCATATACTCAGAATCTCTCATCTTCAGACCTCTACAATTACGAATCGCGGCTCGTGCGCTTCTTCGCCGTGGTCGAGGCGCATCACCGAGCCGACAATCTCGACGCCTCGATACCGCTGCGCTTTGTGAATATGACCCCCGAGAAGAACGAGCCGATGGGAATGTTCCTTGAGCACCCCGAGAGGCCAGAAGACGTCGCGGCCTCGCGCGAATTCCTTCGCCTCCGACCCCGGGTGAATCCCCTCGAGATTCAGATGCCCGAGCACGAGCCCCTCGCCCTTCGGGTGCTCCTCGACGAAGCGAGTCGCTATCTCTTCGGGGTTATAGGTAGCCCAGCTCGGCGTGAACGGGAGAAAGAGCGTAGGGATTCGCTCGCCGCGCGAGCAAAGGCTGGACGCCGTCGGGCGCTCGATGACGCCGTCGTGCCCGAGCGCCGAAAGAATCGACCGCGGTTCGACCCCGTCCTCGAGTACGTCGTGATTTCCGGAGATAGCAACGAAGCCCACGCCTTCGGCTCCGACCCAGTCGATCATGCGGCGAAGCTCCCCGAGAATACGGAAAGTGTCCGGACCGTCCGGGTCGGCAAGGTCCCCGAGAAAGACGACGTAATCGGCCTTCATCTCGAGCGCTCTCGCGAATACCTGACGCATCGCCTCGCGCGCCTCGTCGAACCGACGCACGCCGCTCGTACGTGCGTCGCCGTGGAGATCAGAAAAAACGACGAGCTTCACGTTCCCCCCGTCATGTCGAAAATCTCAAGCGACGTTCTCCAAGGACGAGCGCGTTCGAGACACGCGTTCCAATCATTCCCGATAGGAAGGGGAAGTCTGTCTTCTCTTCGAAAACAATAGCTACACCTCCAAGCCCAAGTTCGACGAAACCACGGACCATCGGGATGTACCCTAGGCCTTACGTCGAAGGGATACATCGCGAGCTCAAAAAGGTCGCATCGACAACTCTCACAACTCACGACTTCACCAGAAAAGGCTTGAGAGCGGCTCGCGCTTCTTCAATCGAATCGAATGGGCGCCCGCGCTCGACCGCTAATTTCTCCGCCTTCGCTACGTCGATTTTCTGTTTGGGTCTATCGAGTCTAGCTTTCGACTTTCCGCATACGATGGCGTGACTCATCCACCCGGGAATTTCGCGGGTTACACGGTCGTGCCCTTCCCCGGCGAAGCGAAGCCCGCAAGCGAATCCTCGTTCATCTATACGAACGACGCGCGCGACGTAATAGCGCGTGCATGTATTCTCCTCGACCTCTACGACGGCGAGGTCGCCGAGCGCTGCTCGCGGACTCGCCTTGGCTAATTTCTCCCTCATGCTGCCCTCCCGCCGCTTCGCGCGGTCTTCGCTTGGTCCTCTCGAACGCATTCGTTGCAACGCACGTAAGCCTCGCGGCATCGCTCGCGCAATCTCTCGAGCACTCCCTCGACGGACCCCGCTCGAAAGACCCGCTTCCCTTTAAACACGGCCACGCCGCGAGTCGCTTCGAAGATAGGGCTCGGACGATAGACCGCGACGATTCGAATCGCGTCCTCGCCGATAGCGCGAGCGCTTTCAGCCCCCTTCGATATCGTAGAGAAGACGCGAATCACGTATCGCCTATCTTTGTCGTGACTTCGCTCGAAGACTTCTTCGAAGCCGGGCGCCGGGACGGAGACGAACCCCATCCCGAGAAGAGTTTCGCGCAGCGCCTGCGCCGGAACCTCTACCGCGCGCGCCATCACCGCACCCCCTTGGAAAAGGCGTACTCGACATCAAATCCGTCACGTGTGATGCGCTGATATACGATCTTGTAATTCAAGCCGAGGAGACGAACCCAGTGCGAGAGCGGTCGCTTCTCGCCTCGATATTCGACGAGGAAGTTATTCCTCCGGTTCAGCCCCTGCTCGGACGTCGTCGCCCAGATGCAGTTTGAAGGCTCGTAATCCCCATTCACGTCCTTCCGCTCGACAGTGAACATCGCTGATCCGGATGCATGCGTTCCTACCGGACGCGGACCCATATCGGCGAGAAAGTTGTCGAACCTACGCCAGCGAGCGCATACCTTCACGCCGCGCGCTCCATAATGCTTGAAGTGAGAACTCCGAGAATTCGTGCAGCGCTGAATCATCGACGTCCAGACGTAGTACTCAGGACGCTGCTTGTTTGTCTCGTCTCTCTTCGCGTAGCCATGCCGGAATCGAAGTGGGTTCTCGGTCATCGCCTTTCGACGCCAGGCCTTGTCGCATGCCCGGCATCGTTTCGCGTACTTGTTTATCGCACTCCCGCAATCGAGGCAGCTTTTCATCGAATGCCTCCTACGTAATACAGCTCCCGTTTCGCGCGGCTTACCGCTACATATTTCAAACATTTCTCTTCGTGCGGGAGCACCCATTCGCCCGTGCGCTTGTCCTTGCGCTTGTTCAGGTATGTATCCGAGAGCACGAAAACGCGGTCCCATTCGAGCCCCTTCGCTTTATGCGTGCTCGAGAGAAGCACGCGGTCGCCGCTCGCTCCATCGAGGAAGATTCGCTCGACGAGGCTCGCGACCTCCGACGCCATCTTGCACCCCTCCGCAGCGGCGACGAGGCACTCGGCGATATCAACGACCGCGTCGGTCGGGCGCATCCGCTTCTCGAGCCGCTCGACTTCGCGCGTCTTCCAGTTCTCAATCCAGTCGACGAGCTGGGGCGCCGTCACGGCGCGGCTCTTCTTGATAAGGTCGGTGAGACGCTTGCCGACGTCGCGCCCCGCGATAGTCGCGCGCTTCCCCTCTCGCATGAACTTAAGGCAGAGCGTGACAAGCGGGCGATTCGTGCGAGAAAGAATTGCGTCGCCCGGGCGAGCGAGTGCCGCTACACAATTCCCGTCGACGCGCTCGACGATGCCGAGCTCGGCCGAGTCCGCGGCCTGAAGCGCTCCCGGAAAAACCTCGTTCGCTTCGGCAACGATTCGCTTCGCGCATCGATAGGTGACGTTCAGCGGCATCGTGCGCGCTTCGAAAAGATTCACGACCGTCTCGAACGCTCCGGCCGCGGCTCCTCGGAAAGTGTAAATCGCTTGCTTCGGATCTCCGACTCCGAAGAACCTCCCGCCGGGCTTGAGCGAAGACTTCATCAGCGCGATTTGCACGTGGTTCCAGTCCTGGATCTCGTCGCCGAAGACCGCGTCGACCTGCTCGGGCTGAAGCCCGAGCGCGACCGGGAGCCAGAGCATATCGTCGAAGTCGACCGTACCCGGGCGCGCCTTGCTCATCTCCATCGCGCGAAGCACTTGCGCGGCGAACTCTTCGCGCCGAATAGGTACCTCGATGCCCGCCTCGTCGACCGCGTCTTCGACGTCGTCGACCGTCTTCGCGTTTCGATTCCGTGCGAATCCGAAAGCTTTCTTCAACGCCGCGAGGTGCGCGCGCTCCCAAGGCTCCGGGTCGGCGTCGGCGCTCCCGAGGACGATTTCACGCACGAGGTTCTCGCCCTTCTCCTTATCGACGTCGACGCGGCCGAACGCCTTGCGGATGGCCGAGAGCCCGAACGAGTGAGTCGTGCGCGCTTCGCCGTTCCGGATTCCCTTCTCGGCGATCTTCACATTACTCTCCTTCGCGATGTCGGAGTTGAACGCGACGTAAACGCACGGGCCCGGGAAGCAGCGCATCCCCTCGAGCGTCGTCGTCGTTTTCCCAGCGCCGGCTCCCGCCTCAAGCACGCCGTTACCCTTCCCGTTCCCGATAAAGTCGAAGAACGCCGTCTGCTGCGCGCTCCACGTGAAGCTCGTCTTCGACTCCGCCGTTTTCGTTTCCCCGAGCCCTTGCAAAATATCCGTCGCCATAGATCACCTCGTTCGAATTAGAAGATTCCCGCGCTCACTACCACTGTCTCACGCGAAACAGGTTCAGCACTCTCTTTACTTTAGGCTCCACTCACCCGCGCGAACCCAGCCACGACAGAACCCGACCACGTCGTATATCTTCACAGTTCCGTCTTCCGGCGATAACAAAGACGAAATCTCCTCGGCTAACTCGGTTAGCTCTTCCCCCCGGGCCTGCCGTTCTTCGCCTTCACAATCGATCCAATTTGCGTAGTAGTTCACTTTCGCCTCCTCGGTTCCGAACCGGGTCCTCCCCGGCACACCATTCAATCTAACCCATCTTTCTTATCTGTCAAGAAAGAAAGATAGGAGGGGGAAACTAGCGAAAAACACCCGTCAAATCCGGGTCTTCTTCCCCCTCCCCGATTGGGGCCCCGAGATCGTTCTCGCTTTCCCCGGCGAACTTAGAGCGCACCTCCCGCTCCAGGTCGGCGAAAAGCTCCGGCTTCTCCTTGAGCGCGGAAAGCGCTCGCGCTTCGCCGTTCCACTTCTCTCCGCCGAACGAGAGCCACGCGCCGCTAAGCTCTACGATCTTGAAGAACCGCGCGAGCTCGAGCACGTCACGCTCGGGCCAAAGACCCTTCGGAGCCCAGGCCCCGTTGCTCGAATAGAAATTGAACCGCGCGTGCTCGGTCGTCGTCGACGCGACTTTCGTTTTCCGAATCGTGCACTGGTGCTTCGTCCCGACGACGCGCTTCTCGTCCTTTATCCAGAGCGGCGCAGCCGTGACCCGCACGACCATCGATGAGTCGTAGTAGAGCGCCTTCCCTCCACCGACTAGAATCTCTCCCTCGGCGTCTTCGGTCTCTCGCGCAATGAACATCAGCGCCGTGCCCGAGTGATAAGTTAAAGGCGTGAGCTCGTCGAGCCACTGAGAATTAAGCGCCGCCTTGTATTGCGCCGCGCGCCCGCTCATCCCGTCGATAGACCCTTTCTCTCCCTGCGCTCCGAACTGGGAAATCTTCTCCATCAGCCGGTCGGGGACGAGCTTTCGAATCGAATCGACGGTGACGATCCCCGTCGTCTCGCTCGAGAGCGGACCTCCCTCCTGCTTCTTCTTTCCCTTCTTCGCCTTCTCCTCCGGCTCGCGAGAGCTCTCAATCGTTTTGCAGAACCCGCGCACGACATCGACCGCTTCCTCGTACGTGCGAGGCCGAAGCGTTCGGTAAAGATACTTCCGGTAAGGATTGCTCCAGAGCTCGCGCCCGAAAATCATCTCGACGAAATCCTGCGGCGTCGTGAACTCGGCATCGATAAAGCCGACGAAATGCTGACGCGCTACGAAGCTCTTGTGAATCGCGAGCTGAAAGACCGTCTTCCCGTCGCCGCTAGGCCCGGAGATAAGCCCGACCCGGTCGATAGGCCAGCCCCCGACTTGCGTAGCGCGGTCGAGTTGTACAAGGCACGTAGGCACCGCGCGAACGGGGCGAAGCACTTCTTCAGCCGCACCCCATCCGCCCATCTGCTCGGCTACGCGCGCGAGCGCGTCGAGTTTCTTATCTCTCACTCCGACTTTCGGTCGGCGATCGTTCGGCTTCTCGACGCGCTCGCGAGCCATTGACTTAGAACCCTACTTTCTTGTCTGAGAATTCCCCGCGGTCGGGGGCCTTCTTCGCACGAGCGAGAAGCTCCGCCCGAGTCGGGAGCTTCGGCTCAGACTTTACAGGCTCAGGCGCGTCCTCGTACTGCTTCCCGCAGTGAGGACACTTCGGGTCGACGAGCCGCATCACTTTCCCGCACCCGTCACAGTTAAAAGCGTCGTCAGGAAGCTTCGCCGCGAGCGGAGCGGGCTCGCTATCCTCATCGTCATCGTCTCCCGGCTCACGCTGTCGCTTCACCTCGACCTTCGGGGGCTCGAACGTTCGCTTCTGCTTCGGCGGTAGCGCGTCGGGCGACCCAATGACCTCGTCTTCGTCATCGGAAGCATTCGCTCCGAAGTCGAAGCTCGTATCGTCGTCCTTCCCTTCTTTCGGATTCTCGTCCTTTAGGCCGGCGAAGAATTCGTCCCAAGGCATACCCTTGATAAGGCAGTGCCCTTCGAGATTCTTTCGAAGCTCGCTCCAGCGTGGCGCGCGCTTAAGTCCATCCATATCGGGGAACTCTCCGCTGAGAATCTTCAACACAGCATCTGAAGGAACCGCCGGCTCGCCTTTCTCGTACACGCGAGTCGCGTTGTACATCTGATTTCCCATAAGCTTCTTTCCGGTCGAGTCGGCCTTCGCGTACGTCCACTCGAAAAGATACGGCGAGTGGTGAGGATGCCCGACTTCCTTCCCGTGCTTTCGAATCTCGTCGCCGAAAATAACCTTGCACTTATCCCCGAGCGAAACGCGCTCGATGGTCACCTCGAGCCCCTTCGGTACGTCTTCGGCATCGAGCGTGCAGAACGCGTACTGAAGCTGCGCTCGGATATCCTCCTTGAACGCTTCATCGAGTCGCACGTCGGCGTTTTTTAGAGCGCGCTTGATAGCTTTCAGATCTTGGTCGGTTCCCATCTCTTCGCGGAACGCGAGCCAGCGCTTCTCGCCCATCGCGTGCCGCACGAAGTCGGCCTGGTTCTCCATCTTCTTCCAGTTGAAAATCCCGGTGACGCCCCCGGCGTGAAGAAGAATGTTTTTCTTATCGTCCTGCGGGTCCTCCCATGCAAAGACCGGAGCGAGCCAGTCGATCTTCCCCTCGCGAACGCGTTGGAAAATCCACTCGACCGCTTTGCAAATAGGACACTTCTCGGGCGGAAGGTCGCGCGCTCCCGTCTCCCGATCGCGATTACCCTGCGCTAGAATTACCGCCTCGGGCTCAAGGCAATTGACACTTCGCTGATAAAGCCGAAGGACCTTATCGCCGTCCTCGTCCTTGACCTCGACGATCTGCGGAAGATTGTGACGCTGAACGAGCAAGATAGGCGCTCGCATGTGGAGCCACCTCAGCGTTTTACCCTTCCTTTTCCAGCTCTTCGCGTACTGAGTCTTACTCCCCCCGCTCTGAGCTTTGTGACCCTGAAATTCGTCGAATGAAAGTTCTCGTGCCATAGCGGCCTCCGTGGTGGATGTTTCGTAGTAGAAAACTCCGCCGGCCGAAGCCGACGTCGTCGACCTATATTATCCCGCGGGGCGTCTCTTCTCTACGAGCTTTATCGAGCGCTTTCGAGCATCGACCGTTCGCCGTTACAGCGCGTCCACCAGAGCTCGGAGAGGCGCTTGAAATACTCGACGACGCCCTGCGCTCGGGAAAGCCGCTGACGTGAATCGTACCATTGGTCCGAATAGAGCTTCGCGGCGAGCCCGTCAACGTCCCCCTTCGTAATCGCCTTCGAGCGCTTCTTCGCATCCTTCTCGGCCTGAAGCTGCGCCATCGCCTCCTCACGCATCGCTTCGATAACGGGCTCGAGCTCGTGCTCGATTCTCTCTCCCTCACCTTTCGCCGCGAGATAAAGCTTGAACGCTCGGCGCGCATTCTCTTCGGCCATGTTAACGCGCGCTCGGTGCGTTCCTCGATCTCCGAGTTGCTCGCTCGGCATCGAAAGATTCTCGAGAATCTTCGCCTCCGCCTCGATATCGAGATCGTAAACCGTCTCGACGATTCGCTCGAACTGCTCTCGGCGCTTCGTCTTCTGCTCGCCCTGCGCGCTCTCGAAGATGGGCCTTTCGAGCACCTCGAGCGCTGCCTTTTTTCGCAATTCGTCTTCGCTCTTCTTTAGCTCATCTCGGAGCCGAGCCCCGGAATCGGGGGAAGGCTTCGCCGCGGGGGCTGGCTTCGGGTCGACCTTTTCAGGCTGAGGCATCCTCACGCTAGGCGCCTGAGCCGGAGGTGTGAATGCCGCAACGGCCGGCCTCTTAGTAAATGGGTCGGGCTTCGTCGGGTCGAGCCACTCTAGGCTCCTCCCGTTCGCCGAGGACGACGTCGGGTCGACTTTCACTTCGAGCTCCTGAGCCGGGGCTTTCTTCGCCTCGAGCTCGGCTCGCGCCTCCGCTTCTTTCTTCGCCTTTAGCTCTGCAAGTGCTTCCGCTCGGGTCTTCATATCCCTATCTTCCCGCGCCCCGGACCCCGGGGAATGCCCACAAGGCCAGAAAACCCCAAGCGCCGTCTCCGTAAGGCGAGCCCCGCAGAGGTCACACGACGGCTGCCCTGGGCGAGCGAGCAGAACCCCCGGGGGGAGGGGGTATGCGAACATCATGTTCGCATACCCTACGAGAGG
>JACCDR010624835.1_pt1 | contig 46629 bp, 45 predicted proteins | sample 7446431 | NCBI WGS metagenome assembly JACCDR01 (sample SAMN15323443, study PRJNA562643) | freshwater metagenome | isolation source: river surface water | place: USA:Blue River Watershed | collected 2017-08-17 | reverse complement strand
TAGCGGAAGCTGGTCGTGGATTAATTCCAATTGGACATGTCACTCATGTGGAGGTAACTCCCATGGCAGATGGCTAATTGGTCGATGTTGTGAGTATCAATTGAGCTCGCAACGAGAGATAATACCCCAATCTCTGAAATGGTATTGGACTCCAGGGAAAGACCGGTCCAAAGGATAAGACAAAAGAGAGTCTGTCTATTGCTGAAGTATTAAACAAAAAGGCACGGAAATGCGAAGCATTTCCGTGCCTTTTTGTTTATTCCGTGCGACAATATTGAATATGAATAATTTTGAGGGAGGGTCAGTTGGTAAACCTGATTTTCCAAAAAGAGTTAGGGAACCAGAAAGTTTAAACTTGACCTCCACTATGGAATTAATAAGAAGACTACAAGAAACTATAGACTCTAACAAGAAGGTAGATGCCTATGACATTGAGGTCTTAGAGGAACATATGGCCACGTTAACCAAGGCACAGATGCCAAAAGTAGCTCAAAATTTAGGTATTAGTCCCTCTGACCCGAGTTTGCAAAAGTCGTTAATCTTGGGTAGGGAATTGTTAAGGGTCATAAGTAATCGTCGATAGTACGTTAGGCTAAATTAGCCTTTGATACATTCTTAAACGGAATAGACGACCCTCTCAGATACAAGGAGATTTACCAATGCATTTATGGTTATTTTTGACTCTTTAAGATGTAGTCAGGAGTAATCGCTTTTTCCGATTCGGGACCAAAGATCGTGTTTGTCAGTAGGTTTACAATTCCCCAGAGGCAAACCAAAAAGACAAAGGCATAAATACTGTATAGGGCATAGACCCGGGCTGTATCACGAGATTCTTGGTTGCCGGCACCGATGACAAAGTAGCGTACCGCGTTGATAACAAAGGCGAGAAAGGCAATCGCAAAAAGAAACGGTACAAGAGTATCCCCAATAAAGGTTGAAATATTGCGCAGGAAGTTTTGTAGGGAAGCGTCTTGAGCAAAAGCAAGGAAGGGTAAGAATGCTAACACTGAGAATATTAGGGACTTTTTCATATTGATTTAATAATTATATCGTACTTTTTCCCCAAGAAGGTGACAATCTACATTTGACTTTATTACTTAAGTATGGTATCGTGTGGGTTGAAACTCTGGCAAGACGTCAGAGTCAAAACCTCGGGAGGGATTATGGATAATGCGTTCGATATAATCAGGAGGGTATTCCCTGAATTCCACAGGGCATTTGCGGAACTCTGGGCTCTCCGGAAGAGTGATAAAAAACTCTTTTGGAGTGAGTTAGGCGGTGGGCTGGGCTTTTTGGTAGTCTTGATCCTTGGAATTTCCATGTTGGGAGGATTTTCATGAGAATTTCTTTGCAGGAAATGACGGGTATCTTTGTCGCAACCGTCGGGTATGCGGGTTTGACTGGGGCAATGCAACCACAAAACCCATCGGCTGGTTGGTGTGTCATCTGGAGTATCGTCACCATCATTGGGTGCATGTTACTCCTCCCGGGGATTATCAGGCGAAGTAAGACCTGGTAACATCCCTATGGACCCGGAGGGAAAAGCTTGCAAGCAAGCTTTCCCTCCGGGTCTCATTTTTTTACTTTTCTCAAACTTTCTGCTATAGTAGCGAGCGTCAAGTTTGTTTAATTTGTCCGTGCGAGTCTGCAAAATCCGTGTAGGATTTTGCTCGGTCCCGACTGAAAGGAGGGAATCGCCGATGCCTTCGGCAGGCGATAGGGGGTTGGCCGAGTCTCGTTCTGTAAGAATAAATGAAATGACACGTTAAAAGATTTGTTTAATTTGTCCGTGCTTAGCTCAGTTGGCTAGAGCATTCGACTGATACTCGAAAGGTCCTAGGTTCGACCCCTAGAGCACGGACAAAGTACGCAAATAACCAAAAACATTCGACTGACTTCTTACAGAAGCTGTCCACTCATTCGTCTCTTTGTTTCGTTTCACTCACAAAGATACTGAATGAGTCTTGAGCTGTGGGTCCCAACCCACAGCTCACTCGAAAGGTCCTAGGTTCGACCCCTAGAGCGCGCACACGGGTTTTTATAATGTTCCACTCCTTAGTAACATAAATAATCTTAAGCCCTAGGTTCTCCGCTTACAGCGGCTGTCTACTCATTGGACTTTTTTTCGCATACTCAGAAAATTCTCAATGAGTCGTGAGAAATGGGTCCCAACCCATTTCTCACCCTAGAGCACGGACAAAGTACGCAAATTAGTGAGGGGGGGAGGATAAGTAAAAGAAAAAGAGCACATCCTTGTGCTCTTTTTGTGTTCGCGGAAGATGTGATTAGAAGCGACACTTCAGCTTCAGGACCACATCATCACGGGACACGTCGTTCTGGTGGTCTTTACCGAAGTTGTTGTTCTTCGTCATGGTGAAGACCGATATTGACCACTTATCCGTGAGGTGGTACTCGAGTTCCATCGTGCCAGCCAGGGTGTCTGGTTCGCCGTAGCCGGTCTGATAGACGGCCCCGATCTTCAGATCCAGCTTTCCTGTTACTTCAAAAGTTCGGTTGAGCTGGAGTCGAAAGGCGTCAGGGTTACCACCATACCATGAGAAGTGGCTGGCACTTGCATACCAGTCTCCTTTCTCGACGAAGATGGTTACGTCCGTGATGTCATCTTCTTCGTAAAGGAAGTACTGAAAGGCCCAGACGCCTATGGTCGTGTCTTCCCAGGTACGACTACAGGTGGCGCCGACTTCCGTTTCGTTGCCGGTCTTTTCATAGAGACCAGTCGAATTCCAGATTTCAGCCTGGCATCCACCACCGAGTTGGAATATCAGCCAGGGCTGTATGACAGCTCCATCAGTGGCCTCATAGCCGTCCTCGAGTACAGAGCTGGTAGCCATCACCACTTCACCAGACAATTTGCCAAATTCCGATTCCTCACTCACTGCCATCTGGGCAAACGTGAGTCCCAAAAACACAAAAACACCAATCAAAAAATTCTTCATTCTCTCACCCCCGTGAGAAGTTGAAACTGCTTAAATTAAATCATAAAAAGTGATTAAAGTAAAGGGTAATGGTAGATAGGTACGGGCGAGGCTTTAGCCTCGCCCCGTGCCTACTCAGTAACCCTCCGTAAAGGCTTATTTTTGGCTTTGTAGCCTTATTTTGCTCGTTTATGTTATGATCCTAGATATGAATGATCCGAAAAGCTATTTTGCGGGGAAAAAGATAACCGTCCTTGGACTTGGTCTTTTAGGTCGTGGGGTTGGGGATACAGCCTATCTGGCTGAAGCCGGGGCTGAGCTTATCGTGACCGATATGAAGGACGAAGTTGCTCTTAAGGAGTCACTCGATAAGCTACGTTCTTACCAAAATATCAAATATACACTGGGGCGACACGATGAGGCTGACTTTCAGGGTCGCGACCTTATCTTGGTGGCCGCTGGCGTTCCAGCCGATTCTCCTTTTATTAAGATTGCTCGCGAAGAAGGAGCGGAGGTTGCCATGAGTGGAGCGCTATTCGCAAAACTTTCCGGGGTGCCGATTATCGGAGTCACTGGCACAAGAGGGAAGTCCACTACTACGCACATGATCCACTATGTTCTCCAGAATGTTACTGAAGGAGGAAAGATCTTACTCGGGGGTAATGTTCGTGGCGTGTCCAATCTACAATTGTTAAATGAAGTAGAGGAAGATACTTTGGTCGTGATGGAGCTTGATTCTTGGCAGTTGCAGGGTTTTGGTTGGCTTAAGATTAGTCCACTCATTGCGGTCTTTACCACCTTCATGGCTGACCATATGAACTACTACAAAGGAGACATGCAAGCCTACTTCAAAGACAAGGCCAACATCTTTCGCTTTCAGGGGGATGGCGGTGTTTTGGTTACCAATCACGAAATTTTAGCGGCGGCCGAAGAACTAGGAAGACGGGAAGATTTTACTCTGAATCAAGATATTCGTTTGGTTGATACTTCGATTCTACCTGATGACCTCCTTTTGAGTATGCCTGGTGAACACAATCGCTATAATGCTAGTTTGGCTACAGAAGCTTTGCGAGCGGTCGGTCTTTCCGACGAAGAAATCTTTGCTGGTCTGGCGACTTTTCCGGGAGTAGAAGGACGCTTGGAGTATATTGGTACGACTAAAAATGGAGCGCGGGTTTTTAATGATAACAACGCTACCACTCCCGAAGCGACTAAACTTGGTATTGAGTCAGTTCAGTCTGGAAAAAACGTGTTATTGCTAGCTGGTGGCGCATATAAAGAAGTGGATCCGGCAATTTTGATCCCGACAATCAATGAACATTGCAAGAATGTAGTGTTGCTTGCCGGAACGGGCACGGATAAGTTGAAAGGGCAGGTGGACGCCGTAGTGACTGAATCACTGGCTGAGGCGGTGGAGCTTGTCGTCGCTTCTGGGGGGCCGGGAGAGGTAATTCTATTTTCTCCGGGCTTTGCTTCTTTTGGTTTGTTTAAGAATGAGTATGATCGAAATGACCAGTTTTTAGATTTAATTAAAAAACATGTCGAGCGTTGATTTAAATAAAATTAGTCGAGTTCACTTCATTGGGATAGGGGGGATTGGTATGTCTGGCTTGGCACGCTTCTTTTTACATGAGAAGAAGGTGGTGAGTGGTAGCGACCGGGCGCCTTCCGCGATCACCGATAAACTAGTGCATGAGGGGGTGACTTTTTTTGAGACACAGAGTGCGACTAATATCACATCTGATATTGAGCTTATTATCTACACCGAGGCAATGGCGAAAGATCAGGAGGAGATGGTGGCCGCGAAAGCGCTTAATGTACCGATGATGAATTACTTCGAAGCGTTGGGTTTGGTCGCTAATGATTATTTCTTGATTGCCGTGGCTGGAAGTCATGGGAAGACCACTACCACCGCTATGATTATTGATATTCTCGAAGAGGCGGGACTTGATCCAACGGCGATTGTGGGTTCACTACGTAGCAAGACGGGAAGTAACTTTAGGCCCGGGAAGAGTAAGTATGCGGTAGTGGAGGCTTGTGAATATAGGCGAGATTTTCTGCACCTGCGTCCGGATGTTCTCGTGATTACTAATGTGGAGTATGAGCATGTCGATTATTATAAAGATTTAGGAGATGTGCAATCCGCTTTCCGTGATTTGGCTAAACAAGTTAAGGAGGGAGGGATAATTGTTGCTCCACTTCATGAAGTCAGTATCAAACCAATCGTGGCAGACTTACCTTTAAAAGTTGTCGATTATCAGAATTATTTGGATCTACGCTTAGCTCTGCATCTACCCGGTATACATAATCGTTTGAATGCGGCTGCGGCTTTAGCTGCGACCGCCGCGGTTGGAGTTGATGTCTTCGTGGCCAAAGAAGCGCTAGAGAACTTCGCTGGTACTTGGCGACGGTTTCAATTTAGGGGTGAGTATAACGGCGCAATTATCTATGATGATTACGGACATCATCCGACGGAGATTAAGGCAACAATTGCTGGAGCGCGAGAACTTTATCCGGAGCGAAAATTAACGTTAGTTTTTCAGTCGCATACTTATACCAGAACAAATGCTCTTTTTTCTGACTTCGTGGAAGCTTTGGCGCTGGCCGATGAAATAATTTTGCTCCCAATCTATGCGGCCAGGGAAGAAAACGTTAGTGGGGTAAGTAGTGAAAAAATTGCTGAAGCCTTAACTTTGAAAGGAAAAAAAGTCACTGTCTTTGCGACACACGGTGCGGCCGCTTTACAAATTAAAGAAACTGTATCTAAACTCGATGTGGTCTTGGTAATGGGAGCGGGAGATGTTACTAAAGTAGCTGATCTTTTGTAATATAGGGTAGAGAAGATGATTAAGGGAGTTTGATCGGTAGTTCTTCAACAGAAAAAAGTAGGGGGTAACATGAAGCATGTGTTTGTACCGACTTCAGGGAAAAGTCGTGAAGATATAACGGTGGCGGTCGAGTCAGTCATGGACTACCTTGAGAGTGCTGGTTTGTTCGTAATTGCTATTGGCTCCGCTTTTGTTGACGAGTTCGTCAAGGCTGGTTTCCCGAAGGAGTACATTATGACTCTTTCACAACAAAACTCGGTCGATCAACTTTTGGAGTTCTATCAGCTCACTGATGATCGTGGTTGGTACGTAACCGAAACGATCGAACTTCGCTTGCCGACTACAGAGGCGGCCTAGATCTCCGGTTTTGCCCTGCCGATTTACCCAAGAGTGCGACTATCTTCCTTTGGTCGCACTTTTTCTTTTGTCTTTTTAATGGTAGTTTAGGTTCTATGAATGACGGAAAATTATATATTGTTTCTACCCCAATTGGTAACTTGGAAGATATCACTCTGCGAGCTTTGCGAATATTGAAGGAGGTTGACTACATTTTATGTGAGGATACGAGAGTTACCGGGAAGCTTTTAGCTCATTACGATATTAAGAGTAAGTTGAAACGTTATGATGCTCATACTTCAGACGCGGTACATCAAAATGTCGTTGACGATATTTTAGATGGTAAAAAAGTGGCCCTGGTTTCTGACGCCGGAACCCCGGGTATAAGTGATCCTGGAGTGATGTTGGTGAGAGGAGTGAAGGAGGCGGAAGCAAAAATGGAAGTTATTCCCGGCCCTTCGGCGTTAACGGCGGCTATTTCGCTCGCAGGGATTGCCGGTAACCATTTTACCTTTTTGGGTTTTGTCCCACACAAAAAGGGTAGACAGACTTTTTTTGCCACTCTTGGTGACCATTTAAGTCCGGTAGTTTTCTACGAGTCACCTCACCGGATCATGAAAACGCTTGAGTCGTTGGCTAAGCTTCAAGGAGACGTACAAGTAACGATTGCTCGTGAACTAACTAAGATCCATGAGGAGGTGGTAGTTGGTACCGCCTCAAAGGTCCAACAATACTTTTTAGACAATTCTGATCGAGTACGAGGAGAGTTTGTGGTCCTTGTGGAAATCTCTTAGGTTTTCTTTCTCAAAAAATTTAAGTTATACTCTAGTAATGCATAAAGAAACCCTCGTCTTCTTTTTTGGAATTGTTCTCGTGGTTTTACCATTTTTGGGAATCCCCGAGGACTGGAAAGTTTATGGAGTAGCGACAATTGGGGGAGTTCTAAGTTTGGTTGGTTATTTATTGCGACGAAAACTTTATTTTTCAAAAATTGATCTAGGTAATGGTGAGCGTGGAGATGATTCTTTTACTGAGTCGGTTGGGCCCCTTATTCAAGATCAGATAAAGACCTAATATGAACCCCGTCGCACTTACAGTCGCGGCAGGGCTAGTCTTTACTATAGCGGTTGTTAATTTTGTTTCTTGGCCAGAAAATGACCTGCAATATAGTCGTACCCAAGTTTCTATTCATGATGGAGAGCAAATTACGGGGCTAGACCCCAAAGTCGAAGTGCCGGCCGAAACAACCAAGCCAGTAACCAGCCATGTACCCTTACCTAAGCAGGTTAAAGCGATATACATGACATCTTGTGTAGCCGGCACGCCAAGTTTCCGAGACAAGTTAGTCACACTAATAGAAGAGACAGAGATCAATAGCGTCGTTCTTGATATTAAGGATTATTCGGGAACAATTTCCTTTGCTCCAGAGAGTGAAGAATGGAAAGGAGCGTGGCAAAATGCCCGTTGTGGTGCTCGTGATATGCGTGAGTTCTTGGCGCTGCTGCATGAGAAGGGGATTTTTGTGATCGGACGAATTACGGTTTTTCAAGACCCTTTTTACGCAGAGATAAGACCGGACTTGGCAGTTAAAAGAAAGGATGGAGTGACTACTTGGCATGATGGTAAAGGGTTGTCGTTTATTGATGTAGCAGCCGAGGACTACTGGGAGCACATTATTGCCCTGGCGGTGGATTCCTATAATCTTGGTTTTGATGAACTTAATTTTGATTACGTTCGCTATCCAAGTGATGGAGATATGTTTGATATTTCTTTTCCACACACCGCTAAATCTAAGTGGCCTAACGATAAGCAAGCGAATCTGGAAAATTTCTTTGCCAATCTGACCCTGGTTCTGCGTGAGCCAAAACTCTATGATAAATATAAACACGAAAACACTGGTCGAGAGAGTGCTGTGCCGTGGCTTTCGGCTGATCTCTTCGGGATGACCACAACTAATTTTGATGATCTTTCAATTGGGCAAATTCAGGAGCGAGCGGTACCGTACTTTGATTTTGTGGCACCGATGGTTTATCCTTCACACTATCCGAAAAGTTTCTTAGGTTTGGGTAATCCGAACTCTGATCCCTACCGGGTAGTCTTTCATGCTATGGATAGTGGGGTAAAGCGTCTTTTGGCGACAACGACCGTCGTTGCTGGCTTCAAACATGAAATTCTTAACGTTGCGACCGGGACTTCGCCAACCATCTACAAAAAAGAAGCCCTACCACCGGAAAAATTACGTACGTGGATTCAAGACTTTGATTATGGTGGAAACTACGATGTGAAGGAGGTGCGAGCGCAGATTCAAGCCAGTTACGATGCCGGGGTCTACTCGTGGATGATTTGGGCGCCTTCCAATATCTATACTAAAGGGGCACTACTTGGTCCGGAGATTTACGAAATCCCGTAGTCAGGTGTGGCTAAACAGCCGGATTTTGGCTCAAATTAGGGTATGATTAGAGAATGGATGACGAAGTACCAAAGCGTCGCTTTTATTTAGTGAATCATGAGGATGATATACCGACCACGGCAACTGGGGTACTTATTCCACGTCAAGTTAAATCAGTTTGGCATCCTAGTTTTAAACGCGGTACCGGCTTTCTTTTAAGTTCGTTATTTGTTCTAATTCTGATTGTTATGGTCGGCACCTTTAGTATGCCTCCCCTTGGTAGTAAGCAGAGTGCTAATGTTTATTCAACTCTGCCGACGGCACCTGCTACTGAATTGCTGATCGGAGTTAATAATGAATTGGGTAAAGTAGAAGAAGTAGAAGAGTGGCGCAACAATTTGATTGCCCAAGAAAAGAACTTTATTGAATTAGATATCGAGGCTAAGCAAGTCCGCTTTTTCAATAAAGGGGTCCTGGCCATTAGTCAGGAAATTAACTCTATCCCAGAAAAATCTAGCCCTTTCCATACCCCGCCTGGCTTGTACCAAGTTACTAATAAAACCGAAGAGTTTTATTCGGATCTGGAGCAGATTTATCTTCCGTACCGTTTGACTTTTGATAGTAATTTCTTGCTCCATGGTGAACCTAAGTTAGAAGGTGGTGAAGCAGCTAATTTTGGCCTTGGTGGCTTCGTAGTTAAGATGGAAGCGATAGAGAAAATATTTAAACAAGTGGAGGTGGGGGATTACGTATTTGTCCATGAACCAAAGCGTGTCGGGGATAGTTTTGTCTATGAGCCAAAGGTTGAGGGTGTCAATGCTCCAAACTACCTGATTGCTGATCTTGATAATGATACAGTACTCGCTTCAAGTGATTTGGCTAAGGCGGTACCGATTGCTTCTTTGACCAAACTCATGACCGCACTCATTGTGGCTGAGAATCTACCACTGGAGAAGAAGGTTAGTGTTTCGGAATCAAGTTTTGTGACTTCGCTAATTCCTCGCCTTAAGGCCAGGCAAGAAGTTAGTATCTACAGTCTTTTGGAGCTGTTGCTTGTTGAGTCGTCCAATGAAGCTGCTGAGGTCTTGGCGGAAGCTGTCGGGCGCGAAAAGTTCATCGACCTTATGAATAAAAAGGCCAAAGAACTATCAATGTTGGAAACCGAGTTTATTGACCCTTCGGGCTTGTCGGCAGGCAACATATCTTCCTCTCGTGATCTCTTGTCTTTAACCAAATATCTTAAACAAAATCGCAATTTTATTTTCGACATTTCTGCTAATGGTGGGGACGTGCAATCGGGTTCTGAGTTTGGTGATCTGACCAATTTTAATCAGGTTCGTAACTTAGAGAACTTTATTGGTGGAAAGGTGGGTGAGACGATTGCGGCTGGACAGACTTCAGTATCACTACACCATCTTGATATTGCTAATCGTAAACGCACAATTGCTGTGGTGGTTCTAGGTTCCACTTCCAGGGATGCTGATGTATTAACTCTACTTAATTACGCCAAAGGACAGTTTGGACGATAATGATATAATTACCATATGGCTTTTGATCCAGAGAAAATAACTTTTTTTGCTAAGACCGATGCGCGGGGAAGTAATATTCCTTTTGGTGTAAAAGCCAAGGATAGGCAGCGCCATATGTACATTATTGGTAAGACCGGGATGGGGAAGTCTACCTTGCTTGAAAATATGGCGGCGCAGGATATTAAAAACGGCGAAGGTATGGCGTTTATTGATCCGCACGGTTCGGCAGCAGAGACTCTGCTTGAGTATGTCCCGGAACATCGTATAAATGACGTAATCTACTTTGCTCCTTTTGACCTCGGTCATCCGATATCTTTTAATGTTATGGAAGATGTGGGAATTGATAAGCGTCACTTAGTGGTTTCGGGCTTGATGTCGACCTTTAAGAAAATTTGGGTTGATGCCTGGAGTGCGCGTATGGAGTACATCCTTACTAACGCACTTCTGGCCCTCATCGAATATCCAGATACAACCCTGCTCTCAGTCAATCGTCTTTTTTCTGATAAAGTATATCGAAATCGAGTAGTTGATTACATAAAAGACCCAGCCGTTAAGGCCTTTTGGGTTGAAGAATTTGCTAACTACACAGAGCGGTTTGCTGCCGAAGCTTTGCCGGCTATCCAGAATAAGATTGGACAATTCACTGGTAACCCCTTGATTCGTAATATTATTGGGCAACCTCATTCTAGTTTTGATATCCGTAAGATTATGGATGAGAAAAAAATTCTTATCATGAATCTCTCAAAGGGGTTGGTGGGGGAGACGAACGCCAACCTCCTTGGTTCGATGCTCACAACTCGCATCTACTTAGCCGCGATGAGTCGCGCTGATCTTCCGGTTGAAACGATGAAGAAGATGCCAAATTTTTACTTTTATGTTGATGAGTTTCAGTCCTTTGCTAATTCAACTTTCGCTAACATTTTATCAGAGGCAAGAAAGTATCACTTGAACTTAGTGATTGCTCATCAATACATTGAGCAGATGGAAGAGGAGGTGCGTAGTGCGGTCTTTGGTAACGTTGGTACTACGATTTCTTTTCGAGTTGGTCCGTTTGATGCCGAGGTGCTTGAGACAATCTTTGCCCCTAGGTTTATGGCGGTTGATCTGGTCAACTTGGGTTTTGCGCAAATTTATCTCACTTTGATGATTGACGGAGTGGGGTCACAGCCCTTCTCTGCGATCACTTTGCCCCCAATATCGCGACCAAGCATTTCCTATAAAGATGTAGTGGTAGCGGCTAGTCGTCGGAATTTTACCAAACCACGAGAAGAAGTGGAGAAAATTGTGCATGACCTACATACTCCAACTGTAAATGAAGGTCGAGAGGAAAAAAATAAAAAGCCGGTGTTAAAAAAGGAAGGTGGTTTTAAAAAGCCAGAGACGACTAGAGTTCCGTTTGAGAAGCGTAGAGAAGAAGTAAGGGTTGAACCAGAACCAGAACCAAAACCATCTCCCGTGGTACCAGTTGCGACAGAGAGAGGTAGTGGAGAAAAATCGTTATCTGAATTACGGGCCGTATTAGGAAAGATTAGTAGCCCGGCAAGAGAAACGGTTAAAAAAGAGGAGATTAAGGTAGAAACGTCTAGTAAAATTCCGGAACCAAAAAGAGCAGACAAAAGTGAGTTAGCTAGCTTACTAAAGAATCTTCAGGTTGTAGAAGGTAATAAGTCCACACCTACGGCTCCAGTTGTTACGAAGAGTGAGGAACCTAGTGGTGCCGTAAAGAAGGATCAGAATCGAGATGATCTGCTCCGAATGTCTAAGCAGATTGATACTCTTTTTCAACAAACTGATAATAAAACTACCAATAATCGACAGCCAGATTTAAAAACAATTGCGAAGATGATAAAGGAGAAGGATGATGGAAAGACACCGTTTGCGACTTAGATATGAAAAGATTGGTATCGCTTCTACTTTTATTCCTACCTATTATTACTCAAGCTTCGGTTACCATCAGTGAAGTTGCTTGGATGGGGAGTGCGACATCGGCTAATTACGAATGGATTGAGTTGTATAACGATGGTCAAGGCGAGGTAAGTGTAGACGGATGGAGTCTTTCTGATGGACAAAATTTCAATGTCACCCTCAAAGGAAAAATTGTCGGCGGAAATTTTGCCGTCCTGGAAAGAACGAGTGAAGAGTCGGCGCCAGGAACGGCTTTTTTGCTTTATACTGGTGCCTTGGTTAATACTGGGGCGACATTGGTTTTAAAGGACCAAAATGGTTCGGTTGTGGATCAGGTGGCGGGAGGAGAAAATTGGGAAAATATTGGGGGTGATAATACTACGAAAGATACGGCCCAGTATTCTGGTTCAAAGTGGGTGACTGATAAACCAACTCCAGGTAAGGCTAATGGTACTGGTGGTACAGCGACGGTTTCCACTAATGCTTCCAGTACCAAAAGTACAGGGACACTTAAAAAAACCGCTGGTGGTACCAACGTCTTGGCGCAGAATGAGGAAGACAAGGAACAAGACTTCCGAATAGATGCTACGACTTACGGTATTGAACCTCATATACCAACTACTGGTCATGTAAATCAGTTGCTTGGTTTTAATGTTGAGATGGTTGGTCAGCAAAAAAATTTTAAACGTAATGCACGGTATCATTGGAATTTCGGTGATTCATTCACTAGTACCCAAAAGAATCCTACTCATACTTATCAATTTGCCGGTGAGTATGTTGTGACGGTTTCGGTTTATCACTTGAATGATGTAGAGATATCGAGGCAGGAGATAACGATATTGCCAGTCACTCTGACACTTGGATTGAGTTTAACTGGTGACTGGCAAATAAATAATAACGCACCTTACGATGTTGATTTGTCCGCCTATGTATTACGGGGAGAAAAATCAGTGCTGTTACCTAAAGAAACCATCATTGCCCCGAACGGAACAATCACTATTGCCAAAGAACGACTAGGACAAGGGGTCAAGAAGGTGGAGTTATTAGACTTTACCGAAACGGTGGTTGCTAGTCGGGATTTATTGAATGAAAATGCGATTGCGGATAAAGATCAAGCTTACGTACCTGTTGCTACCGCGTGGATTCCTAAGGTGGACACCTTGGTTACATCGCGGGTCCCTGATTTATCTAAAGAAAAAGTAGACGAGAAAACTTTGCTGGAAAAGGAAAAAGTGATTCCCAGTTTTGGTCAGGTAGATATCACTAAGCAATTGGCTCAAGTGCCGAACAATACCGAAAAAAATACTAACTGGCCATTCTGGACCTTCTTTGTGGTTTTGGTACTGGCTTTGGTTAGTGTCATGTATCCGCTAAAAGATAAGGTGAGCGATAAAGAAGGTAACTAATTTGGGGTTTGCTAGTTATAGATAATATATGGTAAGGAAAAAGCGGATAGTGGTTATTGGTGGCGGTACTGGCACTCACACAATTTTACGTGGATTACGTAATTACGTTGACCAGGTAGAGTTGTCGGCAATCGTGAGTATGGCCGATTCGGGAGGATCGACTGGTCTACTTCGAGACGAATTTGGACTACTACCGATTGGGGATGTTCGAAATGCACTGACAGCACTAGCAGCAGAAGGGGATGAGTATGATTCGTTGTTAAGGCAGTTGTTCATGTACCGATTTGATCGAGGGTCAGGTTTGTCAGGACATAATTTTGGTAATTTATTCTTAACAGCCTTGACTGATATCTTGGGTAGTGAAGAAAAGGCGATAGCCGCGACAGCCAAGATCCTAAAGATTTCTGGACAAGTCATTCCTGTGACTACTAATGATGTACAGTTGGTGGCGCATTATGATGAAATATCCGTAGTCGGAGAAGCTAATATTGAGAAGGCTGAAAATTGTACTCCTCATAGTCGAATTAGGAATTTAACTCTAAGTCCAGAAGCTAGTATCACTAAGGAAGCAAGTGACGCCTTGCAAAAAGCTGATTTGATTGTCTTTGGTCCGGGTGATCTTTATACTAGTATTCTCGCCAACTGTGTAGTTAATGGCTTTTCTGAAGCTTTGTCTGATAGTCAGGCGAAGGTGGTGTATGTATGCAACTTAATGGCAAAGAAAGGTCAAACTCTTGGTCTTGACGCCGAGGAACATATAAGTGAAATAAAAAAATACAGTAAACGTACACCTGATGTTGTCTTATTAAACTCTGACCCTTTGCCAACCGAGTTACTTCTTAAGTACGAAGAAGAAGGTGTTCCTGTTAGGAATAATTGTGTCAGCAATGAATGTTATGTCCAAAATTTGCCACTTTTAGCCAAACAAGAAGTAAAGTTACAAAGTGGTGATATCGTTAAACGTAGTTTGATCAGACATGATTCGGAATTATTAGCCGAAGCCGTATTTAAGTTGTTGTAATAACTGGTAAATTAAGCGAGTTTAGTTGCTATACTAGACAGACATGGCAAAAAAACCGTCAATTAAATCTGACGTAGTAGAGCGCGAGCAGGCGACGTTAGATTATGTTCTTCGACAAGAAAAAGAAGAAGAGGTGGAGATCGACAATACTCCATATGTACCAGCCAAACAAGCTATGCGAGATAAGTCGATCTTGGAGTTCGCTTCCGATCGTGATGTCACTCGGGTTTTGTTTATCTCTCGTGATGAATCTTTACTCAATCCGGAAAAGCAAAGTTTGGATGGTTATGTCTCTTTGTCCGATTTGTTTGCGGAGGTACATATTTTAATTCTGCGTCAGGGTATCGAAGCACGTAATCCAGTACTTCGAGTGGCCAAAAATGTTTGGATATATACGGCAAGCGATAAAGACTGGTGGGCGGTACCCTTTAAAGCAAATAAATTGGTCCAAAATCAGCTCGTTTTTGCCGAAGGGTTTAGACCGGATATGATAGTCTGTCGTGATCCATTTGAAAGTGCCTTACTGGCATTGTATCTAGGAAAGAAATATAAACGCCCAATTCAATGTCATATATTGGAAGATTATGAAAAGGCGGAATTTATCATGCAAGATAAAGCCAATCACTGGCGCAAGAAAATGTTAAAATTCGTACTCCCTCAAATAAAGAGTATTCGCACCGGGACAGGGTCACTCCGTGATAAAGTTCTACGTTACACAAGAGATAGTGATGTGGCGGTTTTGCCGCGGTTCAACAACTATGAGTCTATAGTAACCGCCCTGCCGGAAAAGGATATCAAGATTAATTTTCCGAATTTTGTTTTTACCATGTTATACATCGGAAAACTCGATCAGGATAGTAAGTTTCATCGGGCGCTGGACGCCGCCCGTTTTGGGTTGCGGAGTCCCAAAATTGGCCTTTTAGTTCTAGGTGAAGGTAAGGCCCGTGAGGAGTTTGAGGAACGGGCGACAATATTGGGTGTTAGTCAGCAAGTAGTTTTTTTGGGTCAAGAAAAAGATCAGCTATCATATCTTAAGGGAGCAAGTGTGTTAATTGTGACCGATACTGATCCAGAGAGCGAGGAGGTTGTGTTACGAGGAGCAGCTGCCGGTATACCACTTATTCTCGCTAAAACACCAAGTCGAGAGGACTTGTTTGTTGATGGTAAGTCAGCCATGCTTTGTGACCCGGATGCCTTGGATCATTTTAGCTTAAAGCTTAATATGTTGATGAATGATTATATGCTTCGACGTAATTTAGGTATTGGGGCGCAAGAAATCATCCGCACCCGTCTTCATGAAGATCCTGAGTTGTATCGACGGGCGTATCGAGCTAGTATCGAAGAGGTTTTGTTTCTAAGTTCCGAGGATAAAACCAATACAAAAGCTGATTAATTTAGTAAAATTTGGTTATGCAAGCACAAAGAAAATCAATTTCCTTCCTTGGCCTTGGTGATATTGGTGTAGCCGATCAGATGTATGAATATATACGTGAACATCCACAGGTTTGTGCGATGTCAAGTCCTACCAACTTTTTTAGTGATACGGCCAAGTATGCCAAAGGTTTAACCTGGTATGAAGATCATGTCTCCCATAGTGCCGAGAGTCGAGTCTGCGGTGAACTAGCTTTTGATTACCTCAAGAGCAGTCAGGCAGCTTCATTGATTGCTAGAACTTATTCTCGGGCACGATTATTGGCTGTGATTGATACTCCGCTACTAATGGTTCGGGTTGCATACCTTGAAGCCATAAAAGTACAGCAGATATCTAATAAGGTCACACTTGGCAAATTTCTGGAGAATAATCCTCAAGTACTACAGTCTTTTCGTTACGGACAATTGCTACATCAATACTTTGGTTATTATTCACAAAATGATCTTTTGGTTATCACCAGGACTGAGACAATAGAAGATCCCTTAAAAGCTATTGCTCGCGTTTACGAACACTTAAATCTAGATAAAAAGTTTGTGCCACCGAAGTTGATTCATTTAGTACCAGTGGATGATGAAGATGGACAGAAGAAAAGAGGTAAGATAAAACGTCTGATCAAGTTTGTTAAAGGTCTTGTAGTTGGAGCTTACCGGGCATTGTTAAAGTGGAGGGTTAGTAAGCGGAAACGGCTCAAAACTCGTCTCCAAGTAGCAGAAGAAATTGTACTGAAGCCAGAACTAGAGAAAGCACTTAAGGATTATTATCGATCTGACGTCGCTTTACTTGATCATCTTCTTCATCGTAATCTGAGCTATGAGTGGGGGTTCGGTTTAGATGATGAGGTTACAGGTAAGTCATGAAAAGAAAAATATTAATTACTGGCGGAGCAGGTTACATTGGTTCAGCAATCGTCCATTCATTGCTTTTTTCTGGGGAAGACGTTACGGTCATTGACGATCTTTCTAACGGACAAAGAGAGCAAGTGTCTAAGGATGTTAAATTCATCGATCTTGATATTAAAAACAAAGTAGCGCTCAAGAAAGCTCTGTCAGGATTTTATTTTACCGACGTAATACACCTTGCTGCTAAAAAAGCGGTCGGGGAAAGTGAAGAAAATCCTGGTTTGTATTATGAAAACAATGTCATCGGAACGGTTAATTTATTAGAAACAATCTCGGTTAACCCAGAGGTCAGACTAATATTTTCCTCAACCGCCGCAGTGTATAGTGAATCAAGTAGCTGTAAACCGGTAATGGAAAGTGATCCCCTTAAACCGATTAATATCTACGGACACACTAAACTAGTGGCTGAGGAAGTAATAAAACATTACCAAAGGCTCGGACGTATTGGGGAGTATGTAATTTTTCGATATTTTAACGTTGCTGGCGATAGCGGCTTACGTTACTTTGATAAGCAAGCCAAGAATGTTTTTCCGCTTTTGGCGAAAGCCTACGCAAGCGAGGAGGAATTTAGCATTTATGGAGATGATTATGAAACTGCGGATGGTACTTGTGTTCGTGATTATATTCATGTAAGTGATATTGTGGAAGCACACCGCTTGGCACTACAAAGTAGCTCTAGCGGTACCTATAACCTTGGTAGTTCATATGGTTATTCCGTTAGAGATCTAATACAGACTTTTGATCAGGTGACGGGAAAAAAGTTAAAAGTCGTAGTCACCAAGCGTCGTCCGGGGGATTCAGCTTATTTGGTGGCGGATTCGACTATAGCCCGGGATGTTTTAGGGTGGAAACCCAACCGAGATCTTCGATCGATGGTCGAGTCGAGTTTGTCGGTTTTATAGTAGGGGGATGGCTTAATGTGATTATTATTGTCTAGTGGTAACTGATTGCTAACTCTTTGCTGATTTTAATAGTAATATTATTGTATGTCTAAACTAATATTAGTAACTGGTGGTGCGGGTTTTGTGGGGTCACATCTGTGTGAAAGGTTGGTAAAGGAAGGGAATAAGGTTATATCCCTCGACAATTACTTTACTGGAAGTGTTGATAATCATGTTCCAGGAGTGGAATACCGCGAGGGACATACCAAAGATATACATAGGCATGTTCCTGAGACTCCTGATTTGGTATTTCACTTAGGTGAATATTCACGTGTGGAACAGAGTTTTGGTGATATTGATAAGGTTTCGGATTTCAATATAGCTGGAACAGCCGCAGTACTTGAGTTTGCAAGATTGCATAAGTCTAAGTTAGTTTATGCTGGATCATCTACTAAGTTTGCTAGTTATAATCCAAGTGACGTACTTAGTCCATATGCATATACCAAATCTCTTAATACCGAGTTAGTACAATGGTACGGCAAATGGTTTGGTTTAGAGTATGTGGTCACTTATTTTTATAATGTTTATGGTGGAAGAGAGCGATCTGATACTGGTACAGGAACTTTGGTGGCTATTTTCCTCGAAAAACAAAAGAAGGGAATGCCTCTAACTGTGAGACTTCCCGGTACACAAAGAAGAAACTTTACACATGTGGACGATATCATTGATGGCTTAGTGATGGCTGGTCTAAATGGTCAAGGTGACGGTTATGGTATCGGACACCCTGATTCATATTCGATACTTGAGGTTGCAAAAATGTTTGGTGGAGAAATTGTGATGTTAGAGGAAAGACCTGGTAATCGGGTTTCGGCACCAGTTAACACTGATAAAATAATTAAAGAGTTTGCTTGGAAGCCTAAACATAGCCTACCTGAGTACATTCGGTCTGTAAAAGCAGAGGTTGATAAATAGACGGTTTACTAAGTATCTAAAGTTATCTATGGTAATTGTCAAAATCTTTGGTGGTTTGGGTAATCAAATGTTTCAGTATGCTTTCGGTAAAGCTCTTGCTGACCACTACAAAACAGAATTGAAATTAGATATCGGTGGCTTTTCTGCAACAGTTGGTGATCCTAAGTTGGGTATAAGAGTGTTTTCTTTAGGTAATTTCAACATTAAAGCTCCAATTGCCACAGTGGAAGAGATCGCCCCATTCAAAAATTTTACCGATAAAGTGATTAAAAAGATCTCTCTGTATTTTGACAATCGTCCAAGTTACTACGATAAGAAGATTATTCTCGAACCAAAAGCTAATCACTTTTGTTTTGATGAGAACGTATTTAGGCGGACTAGAAAAGGTGATTTTTATTGTGAAGGTTTCTTTCAGTCTCCTAAATATTTTGCGGCTGTTGCCGATGGTATAAGGCAAGAATTTACTGTTAAACATAAGACAGATTTAGTGAACGCCACGATGTTGGCAAAGATCAGTTCGGAAAATTCCGTTGCCCTACATATACGACACGGAGACAATGCTAACAATGTTGCGAAAGCGCATGGTGTCCTATCTTTAAATTACTATCAAAAAGCTTTAGAGTTACTTTCCAAGCAAGAGAAAGATCTGCATATTTATGTATTTTCTGATGACCCGAAGTGGGCAAAAGAAAACCTCCAAACCAACCACCCGACAACTTTTGTTAGTCATAATGGAGATGCTAAAAATTATGAGGACTTACATCTGATGATTACCTGTAAACATCATATTATAGGCAATAGTACGTTTAGTTGGTGGGGTGCGTGGCTTGGTCTAAAATGCGGCCAAAGGGTTTTTGCTCCTCGCAATTATTACCTAGAACAAGATGTTTCAGGTACAGATTTCTATCCGCCGACTTGGAACGTTATTTAATTTTAAATTGAACTAGCAGTGAGTATAAAGTGAATTTAATATAGGCTTTAAAATAACCAGGATAGTTCTTTTGGTGTAATCGAATCACTTGCTTTATTAAGGGAAGTATTTTGAGTTTTCTGGCGCTCTCCCCGCCACTATGGATTCGGTAAGCTAGGGTATATTTGTTAAGGTTTGCAAATTTCCCCCAGCAACCTAGTTGGAGAAAAAGTTCGAGGTCCTCGACGGGAGCAAAGTCGCGATACCCGACTGTCTTTCGTAGAGCCGAGGTTCGCATTAGTACACTGGAGTTGGCGAATTGATTACGAGTGAGTATCACTTTTCTAATCTCTTCATCGGTTGTCTGGTAGAGGTTTTTACCAAGTTCATTGCCATTCTCGTCAATGGTTATAATATTGGAACCAATCACTACATGGTTAGGGTTAGATTCCATAAATTCCACCTGGTCTTTAATTTTGTTTGGATCAATCCAGTAATCGTCACTGTCTAGTACGGCAACGTAATCACCGGTCACTAAGGATAGGCTCTCGTGTCTTCGGAAGTAAAGTCCCCGGTTAATGGTGTTTTTAATGTAGCGGATACGTTTGTCGGAGTAGGTATTAACAATCTCGGTAGTGTTGTCGGTCGAGCCGTCGTCGACAATAACGAGTTCGAAATTTATGTAAGTTTGTGCTAAGACACTATCTATTGCTAGATGAATGTAATTAGCCCGATTGTAAGTTAGCATCACAATGCTAACTAACGGTGATTTTTTTACTTGGGTAGTTGTATCCATGTCCCGGGAATTAAGTTCTTGTCGTACTTATGCTTATTAAACCATGGAGTCGGGGCAATTACTAATTTATCGGGATTTTGGTTAAGCCAGGCACCCCACCAGCTAAAGGAGCTGTTAGCGACAATATTATGTTTGCACTTACTCATCAGTAGCAATTCGTCGATATCAGTAACTGCTTCATCATCCACAATAACCCAATTGTCGTTTAGAGGTAGGTTTTCTTTTACCCACTCAATATCGTCAGAAAAAATAAAGTATGTCGGGTTGTCTAGGTGTTTATTTATATGGTCGATTGCCTTTGTGTAATATTGCAGTGAACATAGACCAAATTCTGCTAGTACCCTAGGGTCTTTTGCATAATCTTCGCGCCTTACATGTATAGAAACGGAGTTAGAGTTTGCGATCTGGTCAATGTAGCGTAAGGTTACTGGTGTAGGGTCATTCTTCCAGGTAAATTCGGCTAACAGAGTACTTCTGATTTCGTTGAAGTAGAGTGGTGATTGGTAATAACCATCGAGGTAAAGGTTTCCTTTGGCGGAAAGTATGGAGGGGACGAAGTCAATAAAAAATTGCCTAAGTATTTTTGTTTTAAACAAACGCTGGCTGAGCGAAAATATTCCATAGGGCTGTTTCAATTGTTTTATCTCCTCTGCCCTAGCTAATTCAGCTTGAAGATTCAATGCTTCTAAGGCAAAACCGCGATGGACATCACCTAACTTACTGGCGTGATTAAGTCTGCTAGTGTCGACTTTAAGTTGGCTATTATTTTTGATGGCGAGATGTTTCGCAGTGGCGTATTGAAAGAGTTGATTGCCAATACCACCCTTCAGTTCAACTATTATCATAGGTTTAGTATAGAACGAATATGGAATTTAAGGTGCTTTTTAAAAGTGTTTACAAAGGCAGTTTTCATCGTATTGGTATCGGCATACTCGTCGACCTTGAGTTGGTTCGGATGTGTCATTGGAAATGATAATTCACTTACTCCTTGTGCAAAGGAAACGGCTTCCGTGGTATGAGTAGCATCTTTATCAAAACCGATGTTCTGGATTAGATTGTGAGCCGGGGTTAGGCAGATACCGTCGTTTCTTAGAATGGTATAAAGCCATTGACCATCCCAGGTGTCAATTCGGGCATCTTTCAGGTGTTTGAATAGGGTAATCCAGTGATGTCGATATCGTTGGGCCCCGAAGGTGTTTTTTTCTTTAAGAGTTTTACTTAACCCAGAAATATCTGACATTTCGATGTCATATTTTTCCCAGGCTCTACGCCAGGTTGCCCACCCCCAAATTAGTGATATCTGTGAAAAATAGTAGGAGTCATCAGGATGAGTTTTTTGATTATGTTTAATGAAGGTGCTTCCGCTGATATGCATTACTTTCTCGTTACCTCGGTAGCGTTTGAGATTTTCAGTACAGTAGGTAAAGAAGGAGGGGGTGGGAATGCAGTCGTCTTCAAGGATCATGCCTTCTTCGACTTTAGTAAAAAACCAAGAGATGGCGGTAGAGACACCAATCTTGCAACCAAGGTTCTTTTCTTGAAAATTGGTGTGTATGTTGCATTCCCATGGTAAGGTAGATACCAGTTTTCTAGTCTCCTCACAAAGTTCAGCATCAGCTGCTTTATGGGATCGAGGACCGTCGGCTGCGATATAAACTTCTCTCGGTTTAATTTCTGCTAGGGCAGTAATTAAACGTTTAACTTTGTCGGGGCGATTAAATACTATGAGCAGTACAGGGGTATTGTTAGTTGATGAGTCCATTTTTTATTTTGTAAAGACAAAACAGCCACAAGCGTAACGTTGTTCAGCGACTAGTTTAGGGTCAGCGTTTTCTATTAAACCAGTCTCTTTCCAGTTATCGGGAATTAATGAAAACTCAGTTAGGGTAAGATTGGGAAATAAGTCTAGCACTTGTTGGTAAGAGTATATGCGATGGGCGTTATACTCAATACAGGGTTTACCTACCGGTGTGACAAATATTAGTGTACCTTTTGGTTGTAATACTCTAGCCATTTCTGCTGTCGCTTTTATGTCTCCGTCATAATCAATTGGGTCACCATATCGACCTAAACCTACGTGTTCAATTGTATGCATGCATGACAGCGACTCAACGCTGTTGTCGGTAAAAGGTAAGGCTTGAAGGTCACCAAACTTGCTTTCCAGATTTGATAATTTTAAGTTTGCTGGTCGGTAATCGTAAAAATCGACTGGGACAAAAGCTGAAACCAAGGTACAGAACTTCAGAGTGGAGGCGATGTCGATATGTTTCTGGGGTTTAGTACGTGCTACAACACGAGCCGCCCAGGCTGGGTGGTAAGTATAGTGTGGATCAAAAGGTGTATCGCTAGTCTTATCAAACAGACAAAGGAAAAAATCACTCATTCGTAGTGGGAAACGAACTTGAGATTGACTTTGTGATTTTTTGAACTTACGGTAATCAGAGAAAAATTCAGGTAGTAGTGTAAAAGATCTAAGAAATTGGTAGATACCGACGACTCCGGGTACTATGTCCATGATTTTTATTAAGAACCTTTTCAGTTTTTTATTTTTCATAATTTTATTTAAATAATTTCGCTAAATACTTCAGACCTTGGTAGAGGGATTGATGTTTTCGTATTAGGGAGGCGAACCTTCCACCTCGATCATGCAATGGGATTATCTGTAGAGTCTTTAGGTCGGATAAGGTCTTTTTTGTGGATTCATTGTAAGGTGTACCACAGATACTGTTCAAAATTCTTAAAGACAGGAATTCGAGATATGGTGTTACAATCTTTTTTTCCTTCATAAAGATATTAAATTTTTCCAGAGCACTGTCAACTTGGTGTTTTTGTAAGTCACTATAGGTACTACAAAGAAGTTGGTAAGGACTTTCGGAGTTTTGTTCTAGCCACCGATCACGACCATTCTCACACAAGTAGTTTGTGTAGTTAGGAATGAGCAAAGGCAGGCCTTTTTCGCTGATTTCTTTAAGAGTGTGCAAGATATTTTTACCATAACTAGTATTACTTTGGAATATGGGGAAAGCGATAATGCGATCTTGTATTGTTTGGTCAAATAGATGAAAAATGTCCTCAAAGATAAGAGAGAAGTTAACTGAGAAAAGACCGCTAGAGTGGACTCTTTCAAAGTAGGACTTTTCGCGCATTGCTTGCCGATGGTAGAAAATTGAATTAGGACAAACTCTTACCTTGTTACCGGCTGACAAGTATCGCATTTCAAAACATTGAGTGTCAAAACCATGATGCTCTGGATAGCCAAGGGTTCTTAAATAGGATTCTTTTGTGTAGAAGAAATTATCTAATAGAGTGTTACTTGTGTTAAACAGATCAAGTAGGTCAATGCTTCGTTCAGTAATGTTGTTTAGGTGACTATTGTATTTGTTTAGGTTCGTCCCAAAAAAGAATCGACGGTCATAAAAGGCGACACCATCGACTTTCTCCGCTGCCATAAATTCCAACATTGGAACAATTGAGTTTGGGGCAAAGAGATTATCGCTATCAAGGCAGTAAACCACTTCTCCTTGTGCTTTTTTAATTCCGGTATTTCGGGCCGCACCACCACCCCGATTTTGTGGATGTGAAAGGGTGTGGGTATTTGTATGTTTCTTTGCCAAAGCGGACATTAATTCGGCGGTTCCATCAGTCGATCCATCATCAACCATTATAATTTCAAAGTCACTCTCTAGTAGGCCCTGCTTATAGCAGGAAGCAAACGCTTCTTGTAAGGTATTGACGCAGTTAAAGCAGGGGATGATGATTGATAATCTCATTTTATTTTTTTGAAGACGAGGTCTTGGGTGAGTGTCAAAAGTTCGTCATTGGCATGTTTCTTTTCCGAATGATAGGCTAGTTTTTCAAGAATTGTTAGTAAAATTTTACCAAAAGGTAACAAAATAAAACTTAGTAGGGAAGTAACAAAGTTTTGTCGCAATACTTCATCCCTCCTTGAAATAGCAAAAATTAGATGTTTAATCTTTTGCCGAAGGGGTGCTTCTTCAAAAATTTTAAATTCTAATCGATAACCCTCTACACTCAATAAATTGACTATCTCACTAGTCAGGTAATGCCTTATATGCCCGTTGTGAGGGTTTTTCATAACTTTATGATACAGAGCAGAAGTTGAAGCTGGGCCACAGCGTAAAGGGTTTGGTGTCATAATGTATATAACACCGCCAGTCTCCTGAAGGTTAGAAAGTTGGTTAACGAATCTCTTAATGTCAGGTATATGTTCATAGACATCTGCTAGTAAAATAAAATCAACTTTTTCTTCGGGGGTAGGATAATTTTCGATCGGGAGATTTACAATCGATATGTTGCTGAAGTTGGATTTTAAATTTTCATGCTCAGGTAAATTTTCCATTTCTACAAGGGTCGCTTTTTTAAATTTTTGCGCCAACGAAGCAAGATAGTGTCCACTTCCTCCACCTATATCCATGGCATGTCCCCATGATTCACAGAGATTGATCGCATGATTAAGATAAGTAAGGGTAATTTTTTTAGTTACGTCAGGGTAATTTTTGGAAAAATTTGAAACCGATACGCTCTGAAGGTACTTTTTGTAGAGATCGATAGCTTGATACATAGCTTATTAGTATTTATTTCCTATAGATAATTACAGCCAAATCCACCAAGGAAAATTATCCAAAGTAAATTTAGATACCATTGTATCATAAATTTCCCCCACGAATTATATGGCGACAATCATTATTCTTCCGTCGGTCTCTCTTTTTAGAATCTGTGTTGTGTACTTGAATTCGCTTAATATTGAGAGGCAAGCGTAGGTGGCAAAAATGGAATGGAATTCAACTATGATAATTGGGTGAGAGCTAGCAATAGTATTTTTGGCTCCCTCTAAAACAAGCTGTTCAGCTCCTTCGACATCGATCTTTAAGATATTGGGTGGAAGAATGTGTTTTTTTAGAATTAAGTTATCAATTGTTTCTGTCTTAACCACGGAGTTTTTAAAACCAGATTTTTCGATATATTGGTCCAAACTTCTTAAAGGAGTGGCTTTTTCTAAAAAACCACCTGTACTAGAGCCCATTTCAATATCTGCTGTACTTAGAAAATTCATTGTACCAACTTCGTTGGATAGGGCGACGTCAAATAGGGTGATTCTTTCCTTTAATTCAGGATTAAGGTCAAGGATATCCTTTGCTCGATTGTAGTTAGTTGGGTTTGGTTCAAAGGCATAGATACGTCCAGTTTTTGTGGATTTTGAAAATACCAAAGAATGGTATCCGATGTGTGCTCCTATATCATAGATAATCTTGTTTTCTAAGTTAATTTGTTTAAGATACTCAAAAAGTTCTTGATCATAATCTCCAGAAAGCATTTCGTGCTGCCATGGACCGTCGGGGTCTAATTTTAGTTTGAAACCAGAGAGACTGCCTTTTGTTAGTGTGACGATTTGTGGGGCAGATTCAGTTGAAAGCAGGGTTAGTTTTTTTGATAACCAGGGATATAAAGGGTTACTTTTAATCACCTTAAAAATCAGTGGTGGTGTCAGATTTTCTAATAGACGGTAGATTTTTCCCTTGTTAAGCATGTTTCTTTAAATTAATCTCCTTTATCCAATAATCAGCCCAGAGTGCAGGAGCAACTGGTTTTGTCGATATTGTAGCATATATATCTTCAAGGAAACTTTTGTCTATTTTTTCTATCTCTGACCAGTCACTGATGATTACCATTGGTAGTCCGAGGGATAGGAAATGCTGGTTCATAACAGAGTCTGTCACAATTGGTATTGTGCCAAGATACATTGATTCCCATGTCCTGATGCAGTCAGCGCCGTTCCCAATAGGTGAGGCAATGAACTTGTAGTTTTGTAAGGTTTTTAGGTAAGCGTAAGACTCCCGCCAATCGGTGTAGGTTTCAGTCAAAGAGTTTTTCTTTAGTTCTATATCCGCCTTTCCCCTAGCTTCAGGATTGGTGGCGATGTTAAATTTATACAAGATACTAGTTTTTTTGTCAGGAACGTTATTTCTTAATTTTTCAAAATAATTAGGAATGCCGTGAAGCCAATACCATTTGTTTTCGAGTCCAATCGGAATTGGGGTAAGTTTTGGGTGTAAAATCAGACAATTTTGCGCAAACCAGTGAATAATTTTTCCGTCAATATATTTAGCGATATCAGCGTTTATATTTAAGTCTCCATTGTGAGTTATTAAGATATATCGGTTATTTATTTTAGGATGGATGGTGGTAAAAAATTCAGTAACAAGTGACGACTGTACAAATATAATATCTCGATCTTTAACTACGGATATATCTATCACACTATCTTGGTCGTAAATGTGATCAGAAATACTTCTAAAAGTATCACCACTGATATAAGGAAAGCTGGTTGGGTGGAGTTTAAAAAATCGACAAAATCGTTTTTTGCCACCATTTATAACCCTTCGTATTTGTTCACTTATCATAGATCTTTGTTAGATAAGGTAAAGAATTTTATCATGATAAATAAAGTAACTATGCTAGATAGTGTTGCGACAGTTGCCCAAGCAGCACCGATAGTTCCGTGGACGGGTATCAATATAGCATTTAATAATATGTTTATAAAAGCACCCAATACAATGTAAATGAGGTAAGTCTTTGATTTATGCTCAGCAATAAAATATTGTTGTATAAGTATTATCGCTACTGTTCCGATTATCGACCAAACATAGACTCTAATTATATCAATTGTGTCTTTAAACTCTGGACCAAAAAGCAAACCAATAATAAATGGTGCTAGTAGAAAAAGGAAGAGTGCTGATACACAGGCAATTCCCATTGCTAAAGTAATCAAGGACTTTAACCTTCTTTTGTATTCCACATCAGAGTGATTTTTGGCAATAATTATTGCCGGAAACAAAGAAGCGATTATCACTCCGGGTAGGAATCCTAATATTTCGGTTAGTCGTACCGCGGCGTCGTAGTGACCAACAGAAGTTGAACCGAGAATTTCTTGGATCATTAATTGATCAATTCGTCCATAAATATAACCAGCTAGACTGGCAATCAATAAAGGCCATGAATCACGCAAGAGTGGTATGAGGATTTCGTATGAAAATCTCCAACTTCTAATTTTCTCGTGTAAGAGATTTTGGTATATAAAAGTATAAGCCAGAGCATAAACAATTGATTCAATAACTATGATGGAGGCAAAGAATAGAATTCCCTTGTTAAGGTAGATAGTCAGTAACTTTAAAATTGGTATTAAGATAGAGACAAAGATAGCGGTATAAGCACCGTATTTTGCTAAGACACGGGCATTAAAAAGATTTCCGATGACACCAAACGGCTGGAAGAGAAACGATAATGACATTATTGCTATGAGCCAAGTCAGCATCAGGTCTTCGTTTAAGAAAAAAGCAGCACTGGTTGTTACTAAGAGTATAATTATTCCAAAAAATAATCGGGTTAAGAAGGCCGTACCAAGTAAGTCGTTTTCTTTTTCAGGGTGTGATACTAAATTCCGGTATAGTATTTGATCGATACCCAGGACTGCGAATACAGAAAAGATCGACACAAAACTCTGAGCATAACTCAATTTGCCATAATTCTCTGGACCTAAGTAACGGGCAACCAGAACTAAAATTAAAAAAGATGATACCAAAGATACTATTTTGGTGATGGCCATCCAGCCGGTGTTAAAAAAGTATTTCTTAAAACCATGTATACTCCAGTCACCAATTAGTCTCTGGTAAATCCAGTCAGGAATTAAGAATGTAAAAGTTTTTTTAAGAGCGGGTAACATTTATCTGTCCTTCAGGGATTTTTTGAGTTCGATACTAAAAATTATGGTCCGTTTTATAAACTTCCATTTGGCCAGTATACCTGTATTCCACTTCGAAACACCGTGTTGACGCTTGAGGAAGGGAACAGGGAATCGGATAAGTTTAAGGTTACTTTTGCGGGCTTGGTATAAAGCGTATAGGTCAAGAGCAAAATCGTGGGGTGGGTTTTTCCAATTTTCATAAAAACTTCGATGAAAAATGTTTGGTTGGGCGTTTACCTCCGAGAGTTTGATTCCGAGATAAAGACTTTCGAAAATACCCATACCGACAGAAAAAAACTGATCGAAGATCGGTCGACCGGTTCGAGAACCTTTAACATATAAATTTTTGTCGAAGTTAGATTTCTCTAAGATGTCAAAAGCTTTTACTACATCCTTTGGCGGTGTCTGGAGGTCACCATGGGTCCAGCCTATAAACTCAGTACTAGAGTTTCTTAAACCTTCCAGGATTCCGTATCCGTAGCCTTGGTTGACTGGGACATTAACCACCTTTAGAAAATCAGAAAATTTAGAAGAAATTTCCACTAGTACATCAGCGGTATTATCGGTAGAGCCATTGTTAACTAAGACGACTTCAATTTCGTAGTTTTTTAAGGCCTCTTGATAGGCTTCCAAGAGAGACGGAATATTTTCCGCTTCGTTGTAACAAGGGACAACTATCGATAATTTTTTCATATTTAGATATAACTACTTATCTTTAAAATCAGTAACGGCGTATATTGATACTTTATCATCTTTAAATCGAGGCGTAAATGAACTAAAATTAGAGCTGAAGTCGTTCTCTATTATCGCGTAGTCAAGTCGGTAGACCAGACTCGCTTGATAAAAATCGTTTGGTGTTTTTGATCGGTATACATTGCTCATACCTATGCCCTGGTGTTTGGTGCCGGAGATTTTCCAGTCATCGGGGTTTCCAAATAGTAAGGAGCGCTTTGCATTATAAGATTCAAAACTTTTCTCGTGAAAGGGAAAACCGTTACCGGTATAAATAGCGCGTTCTGAAAATAACGGTATTTTGATATTCAACTCAAAAACATTACTTACAAACACTGACTCAGCCGGTGTTGATTTTTTAATCCAGTTTGTTAGTTCAGGATTCTCTTGTTCCCAGGTTTGTTTGGGGTTATCAATAAGTAAGGGTGTAAGTAAGATTAGTATTGTGGCGGCTATAGATATAGTTACTTTTGTCCATTTATGAATATCAATTTTAGGATCTATAACGTAGGAACGAAAATGTTTGTAGGTATGAGCACTTAACCAATAACTGACAAGTAAAGTCACTAGCCAATAACCCATCATCGTAAATCGGCTCGGTCCAAAAATAGCTACCATCTTGATGGGATAAAGTTCAATAAATAAGTAACTAATTAGTATTGATCCGGCATAGAATAGTAAACCTAGTAATGAGGTAAGAAATAGGAATTGGTCTTTCCTTCTTTTTCCTAACACTGTGCCTAGTGTCAAAATACTGCATATAAGGGCAAAGTTTACCTGCCAAGGCAGGAAGGATTCGCCGGCTCGGATAAAGTATGATGGCAAGTAGTGGAAGGCGTGGTTAAGGGTGATGTAGTGGTAAACAAAATCACTTGCGGATAAACCTTTCTCGGGCGAATAGAATAAAAGAAGTAGTGTAAGAAATGGCGTTACTATGCCAGAAAGCACAAGCGAAAAAAAATGTTTCGTGTTGAGTCTATGTGCTCGACTAATTAAATAAAAAATAAGTATACAACCTCCAATAGCGGGATGAATCAGGGAGGCGGTGAACCATAAGAGGTAAGAAATTTTTCTTGATTTTGGCTGGTTAATGACTATGGCTAGTAGAGCGACAGCAAAGGATAGTCCGTGAGCATTCGCCATCAGCATATGCGGTCCCCAAAGAGCGATAGAAAAAAAGCCAGTTATAACTTTAAACAAACTAGCAAGAATAAATAGAAAAGAGAAGAAATAAATAACCATGCGCTGTTTAGGGTTTGATACAAAGTCAAATATGTGTTTTATAGCCAAAAATAGTAACGGGGGAGTGAAGGCGATGACGATAACTTTTAAAGAGAATATAATGGTGTACCAATCAGTGTTAAATAGTTTGACCAGGCTTAGTATTAAAAAACCGAAGACAAATCTTGGGTTCGGTTCAGCACTGGATTGAGTAAATAAATCATTTTTTAAAAATTCACTGTTTAGGTGGTATTCAAAGAAAGGACCCATGTCCATGGCTGGCCAGTCAAAAGCGGTTGGTACCGATAGTACAAAAAATAATATAGAGGAAAGAGAGAGGGTAAGGCAAAAAAATAGAATCAGAACTTGGTTGAATCGACTTTGTTCAGCATTACTGACGGGTCTTTGCGGAAGATGTTTCAAATATGCGAGTACTAGAGAGAAAATGAATGTACATATGAGGCTAATCCCAAGAGAAATAAAGAAATTTTGTGCAATCAACAAAAATACTAACGAAAAATCACCTGGCCAGTTTATGATCTTTGAAAAAAAGCTTAACCGTGATTCATTCGAGGGTTGTAGATTTATGGAATCTAACTTCAGAATGAGTGAGCTTTGTTCTTTACTTGATACTTCCAGATTAGAATACCTATGGACCTGATCTCCTACCCATACTTCGATTCCTACGGGATTTATCAGGTGGATTTTCTCACTGTTTATTTCAATACCAGTAATCCATCGGTCGGTCTTCCAGGTGTGGGTGTCTTGCTGCTCAAATGGAAACTTGGCTTGACTACGACTTAGGCTGTTTATGGTGACATTACTAATCGTGTCAGCTGGGGCGTCAATTTTTACTGTTACGGGCAAGGATATAGATTCACCCTCATGGAGATCGTTCAGAGAAAGGCCGATACCCGCAAGCAGGAAAATGATCGTTCCGATTGAAGCTAAAAGCTTAATTTTTCTGCTTGTTACTGTTATGTAAGGGTTAATGAATTTCGTAATCATTTTCCATTTTAAATATGACTACCAAATCATTCTCTGCCAAGACATTGTAACCTAGTTTACCGTTATACAAATCATCAACAATTATCTTAGATTGCCAGTAATCTTGAGGGTTGGCCATATTTTTTATTAAGTCGGTTTCGATAAAGGGAAGGTTTTTTCGAAGTATGATGATATCAATCGGATCGAAGCTTGCCAGCAACTCATCGTCTGATTTTAGTTCCCTCCAGTATAGTTTTTGTCCTGCTAGGTATTTTTCACGATCAAAACCGTCTCTGGTTAAAGCCCCATAGAAAACTTTGACTTGAGAAAAAGTTAAGTTAAGTTTTTCAAAGGAGAAAGGCATATATGGAGAGATTAGTATGTTTTCATCACCAGTCAGCTGGTCTTGTAGGTGATTAGTTACAAAATCATCCAATAGAATATTCTCTTCATCGGTGTATGTAGTGTAGTCAGGATGGACGGTATCTGGTGTTTCAAGGAGGATTTTGCTATAGCTACTGCCATAGGTAAATAGCTGTATTAAGGCAATACAGATCAATATGCTTATTTGCTTTTTTGTGGTGAGATACTTTGCAAAATAAAGTAAAGATAATAAGCCAAGTAGAAACGTTGGGAAGTAATACATCTGCCAGCTTGAATTAAGAAAAATGAATATGTACAAAACGTTTACTAATCCGGTAATAGCTAAGATGGTTAAAATGTTTTTCTTCGTTACGGTCAAGTATTTAAACGCAAGCCAAATCATTCCAAGGAAGGCAATAAAGAGAAAGATCACGTTGGTGTAATAATCGGCAAGAGCATAACTGATTTTAGTCTGGAGACTGATGATAACTTCGGTTCCTTCGGTGACGTGCTTTACGTTGGAGTTGAGAGATGTGTAGAAAGCATTCCAACCCATAGGATGGAGAATGTAAGGATTTGTTAGGATAAAAACTATGACTATAGTTAATAAAGAATAAAGAAATAGACGGAATTTTTCTAACAAGACACCCAGATTAGTTAGACGAACTTGGTCATAGAAAATATATAGGATTAAAAGAGGCATCGCAGTTATCGCTTGATACTTAAAAGCAATAGCCAAACTAAAAAAACCTAATGCAAAAAGATAGTATTCTTTGTACCGCCAGTTATCTTTTGCAAAGTAAAAAGCACTGCCGACCAGAAAAAAGGTTAAAGGTACGTCGGGGTGAAACCAGGAGGAACCAAAGAGAAAGGCAGGAAAAGTAGCAAATATACTAGTAAATAAAAGGGCGGGGGATTTTTCTAAGTACAACCTCGATAGGTTATAAATAAAAATGAGAAGCCCGAGAGCAAATATGGTTGTTAAGAAGCGGGGAGCAAATATTGCCCAGCTATAGTGGTCGGTGGCGAGTCCTGGTAAGGCTATCAAAAAATTAAGAAAGAAATAAACAAAGCCATACTGATAAGTGCCGTAACCAAAAAGCCCGGAAAGCTTACCGTTCATTAGACTTTCATACATATAGTACAAGCTGCCAAGAAAAGAATACTCGTTAAGTGAATGTAATTGCAAAAAGCCAACTTTTATATCCTGTAGATCAAGATAGATCAAGATTATACCAATAGGAAATACGATCCAGGAAAAAGTTTTCCATTCGCACAACAAACTTTTTATTTCAGATGTGATTTTATTCAGCATACAGATCTTTTATAGCGTAAATTTTGTAATTTTCGTCTTCAAAAATGGGGGTAAAAGGGATAAACTTTTTTTCGTATCCGACTTCTATAAATATATAGTCCAAACGGTACTTTTGAGATGCGTTTAATATAGCTTTTATCTCCAGATCTCGATAGTAGAGTAAGGTATTTTCCCACGGCTGTCCATTGTAAGTATTTTTCTTAATTTTTTCTGATCCGTAAATTAAATTTTTTCTCTCGTTATGCTCAATGAAACCATCTTCACTGAAGGGGAATCCGTTACCAGTAAACACACCACGCTTTAAGAATAAAGGAACATGTGATGGAGGGAAGGTTGGTGGTACAGCAAATACATCTTCTGGTTTGGTGTTTGTATTAATCCAATTGATTAGTTCAGTGTGTTGGTTCTTGAAAACTTGGTCGGGAGAGTCTTTGTGTCTTAATCCGACTATCGCCATAATAAATACTAGGGTTATTGTTAGGCCTATGAGAAGGGTGCGGTTGTACTGACTCTTTACTTCTTTGACTACGGGAATTAGATAGTAGGGTAGGTATTTTGCGAGGGTATAGGAGTAGGTTAAAAGAATAAACCAGTAACCAAACATAGAAAATCTTATCGGACCAAGTGAGGCGATTAGTTTTATTGGGTAAATTTCTATAAAAATATACTCTATCACTACACAACCAATGTAAGTTAGTAAACTAAGCAGTGATAAATCCCTTAGGTACCGGTCTCTAGTAAACAAGCTAAAGAGAAAAACAATACTTAAAGCCAATATGATTAACCCAAAACTAAAAAACCAAGGTAAAGAAGTCAAGCTCCCGAGTGAGGATGGTAAGTAATGGAAGGCGTGATTTTCTACTAGATAGTGATAAATGAATTCATCGGCTGGGAAGTTGGTATCTGACTTAAAGATTATTGTAACCAAGGCTAATGGGAAAATGACGCCAATAATGAAAGTGCTTATATTCTGATAGATGGTTTGTCGGCTAGGATTTATGACAATGTAAAACAACCAGCTGAATAAGCCAATTGTTGGATGGATAAGGGTGCTAAGTAATAGGGCTCCGGTGGCGGTGTGTTTGTGTTTGTAGAGTGATAAGAGTGAAAAAGTGAGTCCAAATAATAAGGAGATTGTTTGTGGGCGCACAACAGTATCAATTGGTATCCACCAACCAATAGAGAAGATTCCGCTGATACGATCAATAAATATTGCTCCGATACCTAAGGTGACAAAAATGATTGCGGCAATAAAACGAGCATCACTCTCAATCTGCTTTCTAATTACTTTGAGTATCGTGAATAAGAACAATAACGGTAGGGCGATAACCAAAGTAATCTTTAGCAAAAAAAATACTTCATACCAACTCAGGTTAAATATTTTGCCTATTCCTAAAATACTGTAGCCAAAAACATGTCTTGGACTGGAGAGGAGGCTGGCATTTGTAAAAAAATCATTTGGGGCAAAGTTAGGGTCTAATGTTCTTTCAAAAAATGGTCCCATATCAATACCAGGCCATTCAAAGGCAGTTGCTGATCGGTTTAAAAAAGTTCCGAATGAGACGACACTGACTGTGATCACCGAAAAACAGATAAACAACAGCAGGTTTTTGGGTAACCTAATTCGATCAAGATATGTAGCGGTCGTGAGATTTTCTGGTTTTTTGGCGATTAGGTGTCGACAATTTTTATCAAAATGAAAGGTTAATAAAATAGTCACAAAAATTACTGCGGATAATACAAAGGCAAGGCTACTGAGCGAAAGGGAAATCTGGCCGGTTAAGTTATATTTTTGAAAGACTTCAGCTACAAGTATCAATCCACCCAAACTAGAAGTGAGTAAACTAGTCAGGATAAAAGCATTTTTGTTTTCCTTAATTATCTTTATCATAAATCAGTTCCGTAGTAACCACGACTGTTAAATAGAAAGGTCAGGCGCTCGGCCAAGGTTAAGGGTCTAAACTCCTCGGTCGGTAGTTTGTCTGCGACAAAGGTCCATTCTTGGGGTGTTAGATAAAAATTACCAAACAACTTTACTCCAAAAAATTCTAGACTAGGTCCAAAGATCACAAAGACGAATAATAAACCTACTATAATCTTGGTTTTTAGTTTACCATTTTCGATCAGTTTAGCCATAACGAGACCTAGAAGGAACATACTAGAAAAGATTCCCATAAAGAAGAATTTTGATAATTCCCAGTAGTAACCATAAATAGTTAGTGATGATGAGATTACCCAGCCAATCAAAAATAAAATAGTGATGGCACCCCATAAGGTTCGGTAACTGTGGTTGTCAGAAAAAAGAATTTTTCTTCGATATAGAAAATAGGAACCAATGATAGCTAGTAACGGGAAAAAGACCAGCTGAACCGAGCGTGTAAGTTTGGCAATCATTAGGAGGATAGGGTCGCTTTTGATAGTTGCTTTTAGTTCTTTGTCTGTTTCGGAGATTTCAGTGCTTTTTGAGATTGCCTTAGTTTCGCGGGAGAGTTCACTTTTAATAAGTTTTAGATTATGTAATGTATTGGGATTACCTTCGCCGGTTCTCGGAAAACGCAGTTCTATAGGAGCATAGTCATTATTCTTTACAGACATGAGACCGGGGAGAGAAGTGTTTACCTCTCTGGCAAAGAGCATCCCTCCCAGAGTAAAGGCGCCAAGGGCAGCTCCGATGGTTAAGGCAAGAAGAAACTTAATGTAGAAGGCAGGATTGTTTTTTCTGATTGTTTCAACTAAGCTTCCAAGAGCCAATAAGGCAGATAGTAAGATTATCATTTGTCCACTCGTGACATTCCAGAGCACACCACAAAAAAATAAGATAGTCCCTAAAGCTAAAGTAACAATATTTTTGGATTTATTTTCGTAAATAAGCAATGAAACGACTGTAAAAGAAAAAATTCCAAATATACTCTCTGTATTGCTACTCATTAAAAGGGCACTGTCTGTATCAGTGACACTAGAATAAAACGGTGATAACACAGTATTACCAAGAAAAACCGTTGCTACGGGAATTATTGCAATCAAGCGATTTTTAATAAAAGTTCGAGCCAGGCCATAAACTGTTAAGCTAAAGATAAATATGAATAGGGCCAACCATAGAGTTAGGGAGAGTTGTGGTGAGGTTTGTCCAAGAAATAGCGGGATACTAGCGATTATTGCTTGACCAGAGTGTTGATTAATATTTGGAAATTGGTTTTCATCAACTATATACTGGGTTAAGTTTCCGGCTCGAAAGCTGTGACCGACTGCACCAAAGCCAAAAAAAGGACTGGTTAGCTGTGGATTGGTTACGAAGTATTGTGGCATGGGAAGTAATGCTTTGAGTATAAACAACAAAGAAAAGAGGCTAATCGCCAACAATAACCACAGTCCTCGACGATTTAATATGGATAATTTTAGATTTAACCTGTCGGTGTAGACACAATAAATTATTGACAAAAAAGTCAGCAAACCTAAACTAAATTTTGCCTCTCCAGTGAGGTGCGAAAGTATCAACCAACTGGCTAAAAATAATAAAGCACCAACAATAAAATTTGACCCGGCAAGGAAGTAGCTGTGGTAGTTAAATTGAGCTTTAGACCATAAGTACTCACTCAAAGATTTACCCAAGAGGTACCAGATTGTTGTGAAGGCAAGAATGATTATGAAGGTGATCATGGTGCCAACTTGATATTAATATTATATTTTTGTAACAATGAAAGAGACCCCCCCATAACCATAGTCTATGAAGCGGCGTACAGATATGTTTGGGTGGGTAGACAAAAATTTATTCATAGCTCCACAGGTACCCAGATCCTCAGCTCCTTTATAGGCATAGTAATCGTCTAGGATTATTATGCTACCGGTCTGAAGGATTGGGTAAATGTACTCAAGTGCAACTAAGGTTGGATGCATTAGATCACAATCAATGAAGGCGATAGCACATTTATCATCACCATAGATTTCTTTTCCTCGCCCGTTTGCAATTGTTTCTTCAAAATAACCTTTTACTAAGTGAACTTCGGGTTTTGATTTAAAGCGTTTTTTAACCTTCTCATAAGAACTAACAAAATCTCCTTCTTTAAAGTATGGGTGCTTATCCCTGGCATCGAAATATTTGAAACCTTGGTCAAAAGAATCAAAGCCATAAAATTTCCTAGGAATTTTTGAATTGATACTTTTGTGAGCGGAGACTGAGGCATATAGAGCGGTTCCTTCGTAAATTCCAAACTCAAAATAACCACCAGTTATCTCTTCAAGCTCACAATTCCAAAGGGCTTTTTTGATTATTTCAATCTTAGCTAGGTTATGAACTATAGAAGGGTGTAGGACGGTTTGAAGTTTGATCGCTAACCTCTGGATAAAACCGATATTTTTCGCAATTTCAAATAGCATACAGTATTTAGTTATTATTGTAGTAAGAAAAGAATTTTTTAACGGTAAGGAAGTTTATGATTGTCGATATTCCTAAGGCTCCTAAAACTGCTAAATGTACGTTTTGTAGCAATAAATAAAACCCTTGATTAAAAAGAGCATGAATAAATATTAATACGCTGTATAGCATACCATAGACAATCATGTGCTCAAGATCGATTTTGTGTTTACCGCCAAAGTTAAATTGTGAATTAAGCAGGTAGTTTAATATTACAGCTAATGCCGAAGAGGAAAGTTTGGCTACCATCATGGGAAAGCCATGTCCAAGGAATTGAATGTACAAGAAGTAATCAAGTGAAGCCGCTAATAGGCCGATTCCGAAGAAAATAAAAAAGCTTTTGGTAAAGAAATTTTTTATCAAGTTTTGGACTAGGTAATATATAGAACCCATATTCTGATTATACTAGATTTTTCTTACAAAAGTAGCGTTTAGAATTTATTGGTAGACCAATTTCTCAGCCACCATATAAAGCCTTTAAAATTAGGTAAGGAGACTTGTGTTTATTTAGATGTATGGTAAAAGGGGGGAGGAGTTTAAGAGTGCGTGTGCACAGACTCTCTAGGTAAACACACAACCGAGGAGGCCTTAAATGGCTACGGCGGAAGAATTGAAAGTTCGTTATGATGATTTCCACTTAAAAGGAAAGAAGCGGATTTTGGAGCGCGATCCTGGTCCCCCAGTTCTGTGGGGTGGTTTGCAAGGAAAAATGCACCTCCAGACTAATTTGGTAGCTAGGTTTGGTCCTCACCCGTTTCTACGACAGCTGCGAATTATTTTGGGTAGGATGAGGATCTACGAGGATTCCTTTTTAGCGATTCGTGACTTTATTCCCCATGCTACGATTAAAGTTGCAAAGGAAGGAGAGTTTGATCATAAAGCACTTTTTATGATGTCTGCGGTGCAAATACCAAATTCACTGACTTTTGACCGACTGATTTTCGATCCGGCCAGTAATATTTTGTTGACTTCAACATGCATACCTCAGTTATTGGAAAAAGCCAGAAGGGAGTTGGATGAGTACATTGTTGGGTCTGGAATCGAACCGGTCCCGATTGATATTCTGCATTCAGCAATCTGTCGTTTTGTTACGATAGCTACTCTTGAACGAGAAGTCTTTGTGCAAGAGAGTCAAAAGCTGATTGCTTTCGTGGAAGAAGTAGACGAGTTTTTGCAGAATCACCCTGTCACTCTACCTGTATCTGAGGTTTTCCTTGGTACTATTTACGACACATTGGAGCAGTAGGAGACTGCTTTTGTACATAACAAGCGCGAGTCAGGTACTCGCGCTTTTATTTCTGAGTATCTTCATCGCACACTGTCTAGGGATAAATAGTAATCACTTGGTCAAGAATCAGGTTGTAGGTGAATTATTGCTCGCCTGAAAGGTGATCTAAGGATTTCTCGGACAACATATCCCCTATATCATCATTATCGTTTAATGTGATGATTAACTACGCTTGGGTCTTTACCGATAGTCCTAGCTATCTTTGCTCCAGAGAAACCGACTTTTAGCTTGTGCAATTAGACTGCAAACTTCTTGCAAATTCAGGCAGGGTACTTTGATTAATCAATTTAATTTTGGTTTAATGTAGAAATTGATTATGCTGATTATTATAAAAAACTAAATATGAAAATCTACGCACATAGGGTGAATACTTTCGAGAAGCTGGCTCGCGTCAAGCCGGAGTTCGGAGTGGAAATCGACATTCGTGGACTTGGTAACAAAATGTTGCTGAACCACGATCCTCTCCAGGATGGAGTGGAGTATGTCGAGCTGGAGGACTTTCTCAAGGAATACAATCGTCTGGGAATCACTGGTGGGATCATCTTCAATACTAAAGAAGCTGGTTACGAAAAGAGAATTCTTGATTTGGCCGTTCAGTACGGAATCAATGATTATTTCCTGCTTGATGTTGAATTCCCTTACCTCTATGCGGCCACCCGCAAAAATGGTGTTCGTGAAATTGCTGTACGCTACTCAGAAGCCGAGCCAATCGAAGCGGTTGAGGCCCAGATGGTGGACGGCAAACCACTTTTGGACTGGGTCTGGATCGACACCAACACGATGTTGCCACTTGATGCCAATATCGTGGAGCGGCTGAAGCCATTCAAGACCGCCTTGGTCTGTCCGGAACGCTGGGGACGTCCACAAGATATTGCCGCCTATGCAGCGAAGATGAAAGAGCTCAACTTTACCCCAACCGCAGTGATGACTTCAATCGAAGAAGCGCACCAGTGGGAGAATTCTGGGCTCTAGCTCGGTAGATTGGGGTTAGCAGGGAAAATCCGGGTTCATATGAACCCGGATTTTTAAAACATAAAAATTGATGATTACAAGTAGAAAAACTAGGTTTTTTTGCTACTTTAGATCTGGGATATATCGTTTTTTCAACAAACAACCGGGAGGTTGTTATGCAGCAAGCAGTGTCAGAAGTAATGCCGATTATGGTCAGGGCCATACAGGCCGGAATGGCTGTAATCAAGAGAGGGCAGCGTGGTGACGTGGGTGCGGTAGTCACGAAGCAAGGTGATGGCCAGAATACCGTTGTTACCAAATGGGATAAATTGAGTGAGGCAGCCATGCTTGAGGTGCTGAAGGAGGCACCATATAATCTACAGTCCGAAGAGATTGGGTTTGTCCCAAATGCTAAAGGCAGGGAGAGTTTTGTTTTCCTAGTTGATCCGCTTGATGGGTCTAAACCTTTTGCGATTGGGGCACCGACCTCTACCCTGAGTGTTGCTTTGTACGACCTTGGTCGACAGACCGTGGTGTCATGTGTGGTTGGTGAACCAGCGACCGGAAGAATCATGTTGGCCGAAGAGGGTTTTGGTACCCGAGTTTTCTACAGCGACATGACTCCAAGCAACTTGGCGAACACGGTAAAGACGTCAGTCTGGACTGGACCCTTGGGAGCAGGATCAGTAGTTTTGGTTGACTGCTACCATGGCTTCCAGTTGAAAGATCACCCGGTGACTCCAAATGAAAATTGGGGACGGCTGATGACCGAGCTCAACAACATCGGGATTACCTATGCGATGGGTACCAATTGCGGGCACTTGGCCTATGTGGCTTTGGGTCGCAACAGTGTCGTTGCTTCGATAACTACTTGTCGTGGTGGTCCTCACGACATCACCCCTGGACTCTTGGTATCAGAAGCCGGGGGAGTAGTCCGTTCCTTCAGTAACCGTGATGGTACTCTGCGTGAAGTTCCGCCGCTAGCAGTCATGGACGCAAATTTCATGGTAGCCGCCAACAATGTTGAGACTTCCAATCGTCTTGTGGAAATCTTCACGAAGTGCGTGACCGGTAACTAATCGGTCTTTCATGTAACTTGAAGCCAAGCCCTACCTCGCGGTAGGGCTTGTTTTTTTGTATCTTGTCCTGTATAAAATGATAGGTTGAAAGGCATTATTTAATTGGAGAAAGTTATGAACCAGATAGATATCATGATTCTGCAGAGGCCAAAATTTTCCCCTGTTCCTCTAGACAGGTATCCAACAGTTGTCCGAATTAGTTAGCAGAATGCCTCGAGAAGAAACTGTTCCAATTTTGGTTTTCGTATCCTTCACCTTTTCTATTGTTGAATTGGTATTCTCGTAGATCGTAGAGATGTAGGTCAGCTGGTTTACCCCAACCAACATACAGATCCACTGGGAAGATGACGCTCTTCTTACCGAGTTTTTGCATAAAGATTGGCATTGAGTCGACGTAGAATTCGCCATTGATGCGGTAATTTTCTTCAACCATTTTGGCGTAAGCGGCTTTGAAGTCGCCGGCTCGTCGGAACCAAAAAGTAGCAACCACAGCGTGATCGTTAAAAGGATCATCTGAAACGGGGACTTTTACAGACATGTTATCGACTGTTTCGCCGTCTGGATTTAGTTTGATCCAACCCCAGGCTTCTGGTTTGGCGGTAAGGAGCTCATCTTTAGTAAAGGTCCAGACAATACAATCTACGTCAGGGCGGTTTTTTAATTCATTAAATTTAACTTCGTTAAATAAGAAGGAGTTATCACAAGCACTGATAAAAACTTCCTCGTCGTCCGCAACTCCATCTAAGCCTAGAAGGCAAGTAGAGGCCTGTCCCTCAGTGGTTTCGGATAGAGAGATAATCTTGGCGTCTGGGGTGGTTTTTTTGATAGTTTGGTCAACAGAAAAGTTCTCTACATGTTCAGCTCTAACAATAAAAGTAGAAGACTCGGATTTTGGTAAATCTTCGATCACTCGAGTGATCATTGGTTTACCAGAAACTGGTATTAGTGGTTTTGGTAGTAAATATCCGTCATTGCTAAAGCGGGAACCTAGCCCAGCCATTGGTATAATTGTAATCATATAGGTTATAGTATTTTAAATTAAGGATAGTTGCAAGTTAAGGGCCGACGCGTAGCGTCGACCCAAGCTTACTTCTATTTTTTACTACAAAAGTACTCTTTCCAGTATTGGTAACACTTTTTGAATTCCTCGGAATCTTCCGGATAGGGTATTTTCACAAACTCTTCGCGGTGTGACGGGATATCTGTATAGGCCTTTGTGAGTCCCTCCCGCTCGTGCACTAGCCGTGACCAGGCTTCGTATTCCTCAAGGTCTTCCGGCGTACCCCACTGCATGAACTTGTCGAGTTTGGGTACGTAGATAGGTAACCCATCATCTTTCATGTGGTAGTAGGGGAAACTGAGATAGTATTCACCTTCAAAATTTAGTCCGGTACTCACCGCTTTGTCGCAGTATTTCTTTAAGAGAGCACCACTTCCGAAGTAATAGCAACCAGAAGAATGATAAGAATCTTCTGGGTTCTCGGTAAAACAATGTTTTTCTCGGTAATCAAGCAACATGTTTTTATTGTCGACCAAAATTCCGCCGTAGAGGTTTTTGTGCAGTAAGTGTGGATGAAAGCCAGTGTAGCTAGGAACGGCGCCAGCTGGTTTTTGTTGCTCGAGATAGGACATTACAGCTTCAAAGTCCCAGGTTTGAGTAAAGTCACAATAACTAACAAAGACCGGTTCGGTGTCGGAGATTGAAGAATAGATTTTTTGGATCGGTGGTATGGGTCCAACTTTCTCGTACGGTACATCAACAATAGTTGCTGTCGGCTCTAAGTCCTCTAGAATGTTCCGCATTTCGGTGGTTTTTAGGTGTTCGCTAGAGCAAATAAAAACAACATGACTTGTGTTAGGAAACATGTCCAACACATGAGCAATTATTGGTTTTCCTTCTACGACAATTAATGGCTTGGGTACTGTATAGCCCACTCTTACGAAGCGACTACCTTTGCCGGTCATTGGAATTATGAGTTTCATTTTATTACCTTACGGGTTGTTACGTCCAATCGCTAGTATATATTGTGTCAAAAAAAAAGCAATTTGAATTTGTTAGATTATGTTTCGGCGGTACTTTTCGCTATCGAGGTTGGTTATGGTGTTTTTCTCTTTGATCGATAAAAATTTAGTAGTTAGGCCAAGTTGATTGGATTCTTGAATTAAGTATAGCCAAGCCAATAAAGTTTCGGCGGTGGCGCGTGTGGTGTTTAAACCTAAGTCACAAAGAATGGTAGCGGAGTCTAAATCAATTTTAGTGGCTGACTCCTGGTCTTTGCCATACTTAACGCTTTCGCCATATACCGCTTGGTCTGGGAAGAGGATTTTGTCAACGAAAGCTAGTATTAGATCTGGATCGTTCTTGGCCACTTCTTCTAGGTAGGATGAACTGGCTGAGTGAGTGCCGTCTCGCTCTGTGATCTGTAGGTTGGGGTAGGGATCAGTTAGTTTAAAAAAAGTCTTAATCTTTTCGTTTACCGCTTCGTGTCGATGGTAGGCTAAGTCGGGTGATTTGTCGGCGACAATAATTCCGTGGTTTTCTAAAAAGATAACAGCGTCGGTACGATCTTTTAGACGTTCTTTTATTGCGTAGGTAAGGGCTACCCCAGGAGTATGGTAGGGAACAAAGATCGCTTCGGGGAATAGCTCGAGAATGATATCTTCACCTTCCTCAGTACAGTTTAATATATTGGTGTAGACGGAGTGGGTATGGATAACGACTTCGTCTAAAATGGCGTGAAAACCGGTTTCAATTGAGGGGCGTAGAGTGGTTGTGCCAGCCTGGGGCAATAGACAGCTAAGTACTGTTTCGTCATTATGGGTAATCAAGTCACTTAGGTTTTGACTTACAGGGCCGGCTTGATAGTAGTTTCGTAGTTGATGAAAATCAACATCAACCAAACCTCGGTCATGAGACAGTTCTTCGAGGAGTAATCCAGAGGCTTTAACAGCCATTTTCTTCTCATCCAATTTTATTGACACATTACCACCTCCGCCTTGAACATAATCAGGACGAGCACCGATTTTTTTGGCAATGTTAATTACTTCACTAGTCATGTCGATTTAGCTTGAGTGACTGAAAGATGTAGTAACAAACGAACAGTTGTATCACACCACTGTAGTCCGACTCCCAGTCAGGTTCATCAGTAATTATGTCATATAATTCCGGAATGAGTAAATAGGAAATTTTCTCAACTTCACTCTGATCAATTTTTCCGTGGATTCTTGTGTAGTGGGAATTTTCCGAGAAGTAGTTTTCGATATTGGTGTGCCTGGAGAGCTCATTTAGTAGAGGTTCGATATTGATGGTATTGTCGCAACGAATTTCTAGATAAAGATCAAGGTCCATTTCTAAACCAACGCTTTCACGTAAGTCTTCTTTAGCTTTAAGTGAGATTGTAATATCAGCGTACTTTTCTTGGATTGATATGTATTTCTCTGAATCAAACTGGCGTTTTTGTAGTTGAGCCAGTACATTATCTTTTGTATAACCTCGCTCATTCATGTCCCGACATAATTTCCAGTGTATTCGAAGTTGTTCTTCCGGTTGGATGAAGATCTTTAGATCCAAAGCTCTTTGCATGTGTGATAGGTAGAAAGAGTGTAGTCCTTCGAAGATAATTAGTTTTTTGGAAGTGAGCTTTTCTGGGGCGGTGAATTTGCCGGTGTGATGATCATAGTGTCTGCGGTATATGGTATTACCTTGGCTCAACGAAAGTGCGTTTTCTAAGTCAGCATGCAAGGCATTGGCTTGAGGGTTAAGGTGGGTAAATTTTTTCCACATTTCGTCACCTCTCTCCCATTTGTGCATAGCGTCTCCTTCAACTAGTGCGACTTTTGATTTACTAAAAATACCAGTAATGAGTTGAGCTAATGTACTTTTCCCACTACCAGAATCTCCGGCTACTCCAATTAAGTAGGGGAGATTATATAATTTGTTTTTGTGACTTACTTCGACACCTCTTCGGTACAGCCAAATTACGTTAACTAATAAAGTAGCTTGCAGAATGCTTAAGAATACATTACTAACGAATCTGGCGTCATAACCAAGAGTAATTAGTACTTCATAGGGAGTAGGCATCGATGCGATGCTGGGGGAGATTAGCTGGAAAATAGCTAGGAAGTCAGTGTTGGGAGAAAAAGCAAAATAGGAAAAATAGGATACGGTCAAGATGGTCAGTTGTATTTTTGCGTATTTTCCGTATTTTACATAAAAGTAGATCAGGAAAGGTAAGACCCAAAAATACCAACCGGGCATTGGGGTAATAAAGAGTACGAGAATACCAAAGGCAAACCCCAAGAACATTACAAAAGTATCGCGGTTGAAGTGTTTATAAGTTAGACTGTGTAGGAACAAGACCACAAAAGCCATTGGTATTATGTAAAGCAAACTGTCGTCACCAAAAGGAAGTTGGAAGTCGAAAATTTTCCCTTGCTCACGGTTGTGAAAGACGATTTTTTGAAAGGCATTAGTGAAGAGATTTGGTAAATTTACCAAGACGAAAACTCCCAAAACCGATACGATACCTTTTGCTAGGACAGATATTTGCTGACATTGGCGCCAGACATAGAGCAGGACGAATGGTAACAAAATTATGATATGGAATTTGGTAGCAATCGCGGCACCCAAAAAAAGGAATGATAATGTCCAGCGTTCCTTGAACAAGAAGTACAACCAAACAAAGACCAAAGCCATCGGGATAGCATCGAGTTGGCTATGAATGTAGTTAATATAGATTAGGATGGGTGATAGCCAGTAAAAAATTAGGAGTTCCCGAGGTTTGTTCTTTATCCATCGGGAAAGAATTAGTAGTATTGTTACATCAGCTAACAGTATTGGTAAGTGGTAGGTAAGTAGATCAGCTCGGGTAATGGTAGTAATGCTGTTTGTAAGGAGTGGTTCTAGTATTAGGCCAGGAGCGGCCATTATGTAGAGCATTAATTTCGGATAGGGAAAGACTTCAAGGATCCCTAGGTTAAAGAAATAATAGTAAGGATCGGCAAAGTTACTTAAAGAAAAGTATTTAACAAAGGGGATAAATAGGTTGGTAAAGTTGCTGGCGGCAAAAATGGTGGCGGCAAATAATTTAAAAAGCAAACCAAAAATAAATAGAGGCGAAGTCAAAATTGATAACTTGAAAACACCGTTTATGTCGTAGAGCTTAGATCGGATTATTTCTATCATAACTGAAAAGTATCGTTCTTATGCCAAGAGCTTCGGCGCCGGCAATATCTTTTTCTCGACTATCACCGATCATGACGACAGATTGTGTTGTGGTCTGGGTTTTTTGTAGAGCAAGAAGGAAGGGTGAGGCTCCGGGTTTCTCTTCTCCAGCTTCCTCTGAGGTGACCACAAAATCTACATATTGAGATAAACCTAAAGTGGTAAGTTTCTTCAGTTGTATACTAAGTGTCAGATCCGATACGATAGCGACGCTGATTCCACGTTCTTTGTGCTTTTGTAAGAAGGGAAGTAATCCAGATGTTATCTTCATTTGCGAAATAAACACTGTCCAATAGTGATCTTCCAGATAGGTAGCATGAAGGTGTCCATCTCTCCGTCCAAGAATTTCAAATATGGCTAGAAAGTATAAGATCCGACTGTGACTGGCAGCTTGAGTAGGGATGAGTTTTTTGATTTTGGTTTGGGCCTCTTTATAAATTGTTGGAAAGTCAGAAATAGGTCCAGTAATGTCAAAAAGCTTTTCTTTTACCGCTTCGATCGCTATCCTGTGACAAGGCTCGTACTCATAGCAAGTGTTATCTAGGTCTAGAAAAAGAGCCTTTATGGAATTATCTAGAGTTAGACTATTAAAGTCGTAGATTACATTTAGCGTATGTTGTTTAGAATTGATCATGAGAGGCCTTGATTCTTCCTGTTGTTAAGTTTGCGAACTCTTGCTTAATTGTTCCGCTACCCAGTGGTAGGTCTTTTCGACTCCTTTATGTAAAGGAAGGTTAGGGCGCCAACCAAGTTCTCTGCTGATAAGTCGGTTATCGGAATTTCGTCCTCGGACTCCGATTGGTCCATCGATATGTTTTAGGGCTATCTCTTTACCAGCGATCGAAGCCGCCATTTGCGCTAGCTGGTTTATGGTGACCATCTCATCGGAACCGATATTAACCGGACCAGTAAAGTTCGATTGTACTAGTCGACGAATTCCTTCGACACATTCATCGATGTACAAAAAAGAACGGGTTTGTTTTCCGTCTCCCCAAATTTCAATAAAACCACCGTTTTCGGCTTCGGCGACTTTGCGACAGATAGCGGCTGGAGCTT
>JACCDR010741668.1_pt1 | contig 46694 bp, 33 predicted proteins | sample 7446431 | NCBI WGS metagenome assembly JACCDR01 (sample SAMN15323443, study PRJNA562643) | freshwater metagenome | isolation source: river surface water | place: USA:Blue River Watershed | collected 2017-08-17 | reverse complement strand
CTGTTACTGTCGCCAGGCCCAGGCGCGCCTGCCGATGCCGGTTGTATGCCTGAGCTGATCCAACGCTGCGCTGGCCGTTATCCAATGCTTGGGATCTGTTTAGGCCACCAAGCCTTGGTGGAACATTATGGCGGTACGGTCGGCCGCGCCGGTGAAACGGTACACGGCAAAACGTCCCATCTGACGCTTAGCGAGCATCCGGTGTTTGCCGGTTTACCGCGCCCCTTTGCGGTGGCTCGCTATCATTCCTTGATGGCGACCGAGGTCCCCGCCGCGTTAGCGGTGATTGCCAATTATCAACATATCCCGATGGCGATTGTGCACGAGCAGGATGCCGCGCTTGGCTTTCAGTTTCACCCTGAGTCTATCTTAACGCCGTTGGGTAAACCGTTACTGGCGCAGAGCTTGGCTTACTTAGCCGCTGCCGCGCCACGACTAGTACGAGGTGCTCAGCATGAATAAGCCCATCATGCCAGCGCATGCGGCACATCAGGGTTGGATAGATGATGTCGCCAGCCTAAACACTGTCGAATTAAAAAATCTAAGCGTGGCGCTGCTGCATCGTTTATTGGCGCAGCCTAACCAACCATGGGATCAACAGCAAAGTACGCAATTTTTTTATGCCGTCGCTCAAGGTGCGGTCGATGATGCGGTGCTCGCCAGTGCGCTTACCCTGCTCAAACTGCAAGGTGAACATAGTGATGTGCTCAGCGGGGCGGCGCGGGCGTTTCGATATTTGGCTACGCCATTTCCAGCGCCACGCGCCGACACCTTTGATTGCTGTGGCACCGGTGGTGATGGTAGCAATACCATTAACATCTCCACCACGGCCGCCATTGTTGCGGCCAGCATGGGGATCCCGATGGTCAAGCATGGCAATCGCTCCGTATCGTCACAGTCAGGTTCAGCCGATTTGCTGCAGGCGCTGGGTATTGCGATCGAACAAAGCCCTACCGATGCCGCCGCGCAACTTGCACAGCATGGCTTTAGCTTTTTGTTTGCCCCGCTCTATCACGCTGGGGTGAAACACGCGATGCCGGTGCGGCAAGCGCTAAAAACTCGCACCTTATTTAACTTATTGGGGCCATTGCTCAATCCTGCGGCGCCGCAATACCAGCTGCTGGGGGTCTACGATCCGGCGCTATTACCACGGATGGCAGAAACGCTGATCCAACTGGGGGTGCAGCGTGGATGGGTGGTGCATGGCGAGGGCTGTGACGAAATCGGTTTACATGGCGTCACCTTGGTGGCCAGTATTGATCATGGGCAACTGCGCTTTTTTAGCCTCAGCGCCGCCGATTTTGGTCTGCCTCAGGTGAGTTTGCACGAACTGCAAGGTGGCGATCCTGCACATAATGCCACCGCCAGTTTAGCCATCCTGCACGGTACCGCGCCACTGGCGCATCAATATGCCATCGCGGCCAACGTCGCGGCGATGTTACTGATTTATCGCCATCTGGACATCAGCGCACTGCCTGCGTTGACACAAGAGGTGTTGCAACATCTTGCCGCCGGTCATGCGGCCGCGTATTTACCCCGTTTATTAGGTGAACGTCATGCGTAATGTATTGGACACTATTATTGAGCACAAACGACTCGAAGTCGCGAATGAAGCCAAGCTGCGGCCATTGACCAGCTTTATCGAAACGGTGACGCCAAGTACGCGCGATTTTTACGCCGCACTGACGCAACCCGGCCCACGCTTTATTCTTGAATGTAAAAAAGCATCGCCTTCCAAAGGGTTGATCCGTGCCAATTTTGATTTAACCGAGATTGCCGCCGTCTATGGTCACTATGCCGACTGTATTTCTGTGCTGACCGATGAACGCTTTTTTCAAGGCAGCTACGATTACTTAGCGACCATGCGACAACTCGTAGATAAACCATTACTACATAAAGACTTTATTATTGACAGTTATCAGATCTACCGCGGCCGGGCTTGTGGTGCCGATGCGGTGCTGTTGATGCTTTCGGTGCTGGATGATGCCCACTATCAACGCTTGGCTGAGGTTGCGCATTCCCTGGCGATGACGGTATTGACGGAAGTCAGCAACGAAGATGAAACTCGCCGCGCCGTCGCGTTAGGGGCGCGCTTGATCGGCATTAATAATCGAGACTTACGCACCTTAAGTACAGATTTAACCACCAGCGAGCGACTGGCCGCCCTGATCCCAGCTGGTACCGCTGTCGTATCTGAATCAGGTATTTATGATAACCAGCAAGTGCGTCAACTGAGCAAAGTTGCCACAGCGTTTTTGGTGGGCAGCTCTTTGATGGCGCAGGCTGACTTAGCCAGCGCGGTGCATGCGCTCACGCGCGGTGAGCATAAAGTGTGTGGGATCACCAGCACCGATCAAGCGTTGCTGGTGGCCAGCGCTGGTGCGTTTTATGCTGGATTGATCTTCTACCCGCCATCGGCACGCAGTATTCGCTTGTCGGAGGCAAAAACGCTGGTTGCCGATTATCGACAACAGCTACGCACTGAGCAGCCTGCGCGCGCAGCGCTGCGATTTGTTGGGGTTTTTGTCAATGCCAACATCAGTGAGGTGGTTGAACATGCCAGCCAGTTACATTTATCGGCCGTGCAGCTGCATGGCGATGAAGACGAGTTATATATTGCCGAACTGAAAGTTCAGCTCAGTGCCGCGGGATTGACGAATTGTCAGGTTTGGCGTGCTTATCGCGTCGCCGATGAATGGCCGACCCTGAGCCAACAAGCGGATCGTATTTTACTCGACAGCTATAGCCCGCATGCCTTGGGAGGTACCGGCCATCGCTTTGATTGGCAGCTGATTCGGCCACAACAAAAAGCCAAAGCCATTATGCTGGCCGGCGGTATTGGCATCGATACCATACCGCAAGCCTTGCAATTGCCGGTGTTGGCGCTGGATATGAATTCAGCACTGGAAAGTGCCCCAGGGCAAAAAGATCCACAAAAAGTTTTAACCGCATTTCGTCTGATCCAGGAATTTAGCTATGAGTAATCTTTTAAATCCATATTTTGGTGACTTTGGTGGTATGTTTGTGCCAGAGCTGTTGGTTCCAGCGTTACGTCAACTGGAGCAAGCCTTTGTCGATGCCCAGCAGGATGCCAGCTTCCATGCCGAGTTTGCCGCTTTGCTGCGTGACTATGCAGGTCGGCCGACACCACTGACACTGTGTCGGAACATCTCCCCCAATCCCAAGGTCAAAATTTACTTAAAACGTGAAGATTTACTGCACGGCGGCGCGCACAAAACCAATCAGGTACTGGGTCAAGCGTTACTGGCCAAACGCATGGGCAAAAAAGATATTATTGCCGAAACCGGCGCCGGTCAGCATGGCGTTGCGACCGCACTCGCCTGCGCGTTGCTGGGGCTAAATTGTAAAATCTACATGGGCGCCAAAGATATCGAGCGGCAACAACCCAATGTATTTCGCATGAAACTGATGGGCGCGACTGTGATCCCGGTTACTGCCGGCAGTGGCACCCTAAAAGATGCCGTTAACGAGGCCATGCGCGATTGGTCCGCCAGCTATGCCACCAGTCATTACTTATTAGGGACAGCTGCTGGCCCGCATCCGTTCCCGACCATAGTTCGTGAATTCCAAAAAATGATAGGCGAAGAAGCCAAACAGCAAATCCTCGCCGCTGAAGGACGTTTACCGGATGCGGTATTGGCCTGTGTCGGCGGGGGGTCAAACGCCATCGGTATGTTTGCGGATTTTATTGATGAGAAAAACGTGGCCTTGATTGGGGTTGAGCCTGGCGGTATGGGCATTGATACCCACCAGCATGGCGCTGCCCTGAGTACCGGCAGTTTTGGTATTTTACATGGCGCTTATACCGCCATTATGCAAACCCATGATGGCCAAATCGAAGAATCATATTCCATCTCTGCCGGCTTGGATTACCCTGCGGTAGGGCCGCAGCATACCTACTTAGCCTCGATTGGGCGTGCACAGTATGTGGCCATCAATGATGATGAAGCGCTCGCTGCGTTCCAATTGTTGGCCAAAGCCGAAGGTATTATTCCGGCGTTGGAGAGTGCGCATGCCCTAGCACACGCCATTAAAATGGCCAAAGACGCTGCCGATGGCACTGTGTTGTTGGTGAATTTATCCGGCCGCGGTGATAAAGACTTGGGGCATGTGATGTCGGTTTTATCCCAGCAGAATGAACATGCACGTTAAGTTGTGCTTACGATAACGAATCAAGGAATTTTCATGCAACGTTACCAACAGATGTTTAGCCGCTTAGCGCAGCGCAAGCAAGGTGCTTTTGTTCCCTTTGTAACTCTGGGCGATCCCACGTTAGAACAATCGCTAGCTATTATTAAAACCTTAATCGATAACGGCGCCGATGCGCTTGAGCTGGGGTTGCCGTTTTCCGATCCGATTGCCGATGGTCCCACCATCCAAAATGCCAATATCCGCGCCTTGGCGGCCAAAGTAACACCGGCTGACTGCTTCGAGCTGATTAAAGCCATTCGTGATTACAATGCCGAGATCCCGATTGGCTTATTGCTCTACTCCAACTTAGTCATGGCTCGTGGCATCACGCAGTTTTATCAAGATGCCAAAGCGGCAGGCGTCGATTCAATTCTGATCGCCGATGTGCCGCTGCACGAAAGTAAACGCTTCCGTGATGCCGCCAGCCAGCAGGATATAGCGCCGATTTTTATTGCGCCGCCGAACATGACCGACGACAGCTTACGCCAAATCGCCAGTTATGGCCGTGGCTATACCTATCTGCTAAGCCGCGCCGGTGTCACGGGCACCGAAACCGTCGCCGCCATGCCCGCCGACCATGTGATTGCGACCTTAAAAGCTTATCATGCCGCCCCGACGCTATTGGGTTTTGGGATTTCCACCCCTGAACACGTCAAAGCCGCGCTGGCATCAGGTGCAGCAGGCGCGATTTCAGGCTCCGCCGTGGTGCAGATTATCGAGCGCAATCTTAATCAACCCGCAAGGATGTGTGACGAATTGGCGCAATTTGTCCAAGCGATGAAAGCGGCAACCCAGCTGAGCGAATAGCGGCTAAAGTGGCGCTGCTGTCGGGACCGGTTTAGCGCGCAGCGCCCTGAGAGGTGCAGCTGCAGCGCCGCATGAAAAGCATCCTAGGCAACGGTTGACCCAGTGATATTGACCGCGAAAGGTGAGTTTGTCCGTGCAAGCTCGCCTTGGTGGGCTTGGATAGCAAGACATGCAATAGTGCTTCAATGGACCGGCGGATGGCTTGTTCAGCTTATGTTGCTACGAGCTATGCCCGTCAACTGTTGATGTCAACTATGGATGTCAACGCTGTGCACTACCGCTGTCGAGGTGGCCTTGATGTCCGCTTTCACATAACGCGATAACAAGGCGCTGGCACTGACAAAATCCAGCGCATCAATGTGGCGCAGTAACACGGCGGGCAACTGCTCTCGCATGCCCATGTGCAACAACCACGGCAACAGCGCTAAATTACCTTCCAGCAAGTAGTGCTGTAATTGTTGATACAACGCTGGCGGTAACACCAGCATGCTATCGTTGATGGCATCAAGCCCACCTGCGTGGCGCATATCCGAATCTGCAATCGCCGCCGGTGATACATCACTTCGCGCTGCTCTATCCGCCGCTAACGCTGTGTCGTCGATATTGCTCGGCAACGGATGTTCGTCGCTAACCTTTATGTTGATTGTAGGCGTCGCCATATCCTCAACGGCGTGCTCCTGCGCGGTTGCGGATGCGGCCCCCAGCGGCACACCAAGGTCTTCATTTGCTATGCTGCTTGGGTGAACCGCCCCAGTATCATGCGACCAACGCTGCCGACACGCCGCACAGAGCTGTTGCAATTCACCACAATCGTCCCGCGTTGGTCGGGCCCCACGTCGTAAGCGCTGACTAAATTGCTCGACCCAATCGGCTAAGCCTAGGGCGCCAACACTCTTGGCTAAGGCATTTAAGGAGGCCAATTGCAGCAATAACACATCATGCGAGATCTGGGTGCCACGCGCTGTCGGTGGCAACGCTACAGGCGGATCTGCCGCGATGCGATCAATCGCTGAGTTTGATAATGGCTCTGCGTTGATGATCTGTGCCGCTTGCAATAACAACATCACACGATCCACTTCCACCTGCAACAGCTCACGCATTTGACGCAAACTGTCCGTATGCTGCGCGAATCGGCTGAGCGTTTGGCTGTCGTCTTCAAAATCCATGCCCTCACCACTGTGGAGGGCAAGCGTGGCATGGCGATCGATACTGGATGAGCGCGACTTCGCCGCAACGTATGGGCGAGAAGCGCCTGTATCGTCGCGATGCGTTTTGGCGCTGTGCTGCTGTAAACTGTCACGTTGCACGCGGCTGTCGCATTGCTGCCTTGGTTCGCCATCATCCATGTCCTGCGGTAGCGTCACCAACAACGGAATGTCAAACTGCAGCTGCGCCCCACCCTGCGCTAAAAACGTGAGCTGTAATTCGCCGCCCAATAAAGTCACTATACGTTTGGCAAGCACTATGCCAAGACCTGCCTGCCCAAAACGCCGATTGATAGAGACTTCGGTTTGGGCGAAACTTTGTTGCAACAGCTGCTGATAATCATCCACGCTGATAACCCCAAGATCACGTAGACAACATCGTAACCAAGCCTGCTGTGCGGCTTGCTGTTCTGGCATATTCACCGCAGCGATGCGCAAAGAGGATGCAAACACGACGTCCTGACTCGCGTTTGGTGTTGCCACGGGAGCCCTCGGCGCAGATGCCGTCAGGTCGAATGCCGGCGGTGGTGTCACTGCTGTTGGCGAGTTGGGGCTTGATAATTCAAGGCTTATTTGCCACTCGAATTGACTCTGCGGGTTTAACTTGGCAACCACCTCGAGTAAATACTGCATGCTTTGCAATAAACGCTCAGCATCCACATATGCAGTGATCCCCTGCATCACAGCCGATAGCATCAACTCACTATGCTGCACTCGCTCGTCAGCAGGCTGACGCCAATGCCACTGCCGGCCGTTCCAATGCCATAACTGTTGCAACCTGCTGCTCGAGGGTTGCGCCAGCGCATGCGGGACGCTGACATCAGGCCACGCTAACCCCAGCTGCATTTTTAATGCTGGCTGTGTTAACAAAAACGTGGTCAGCTGTGTTTGCAGCTGTGGCCAAAGTTGCGCCAGCACCTCCCAACGCGGTTGCAGCTGAATATGGCCAGATTCCAATTTCGATAGATCCAAAATGTCATTGATAATGCTCAACATTGCATCTGCCGCCAGCTGAGTTTGTTCCAGCAATTCACGGCTTTGTGAGGTACTCAGCATAGGATGCAGCAAGGCCGCACTGCTCAGGATTCGATTGACGGGAGCGCGCAACTCGTGGCTCATGTTGGCTAAAAATATCGATTTGGCGGTGTTGGCCGCTTCTGCCGCCGCAGAGGTTTGCCGTAGCTGCTGCTCGAGCTGCCGCTGCGAGCTGATATCCACATTAATCCCTGTGACTTGACTCAGTTTGCCCTGCCCATCGCGCTCCATCACAGCACCGGCAAGAATATGACTGATTTGCCCATCCGGCCGTACAATCCGAAATTCTGGCGCGTAAGGCTCGTTATTCTCCAGCGCCGTCAGCAAGGCTTGCTCGGCGTGCCGACGATCATCAGGATGCACTCGATTTAACCAATGCTGATAATTTAAGTGCGCTTGCATTTGCTCTTGGTCGTAACCATAGAGCTCGTACATCCGACGATTCCACCACAAGGAATTGTCCGCCAAGCGCCAATGCCAAATGCCAAGCCCTGCCACATTAACCGCGGTTGCCAGTTGATCCCGCATCAAGGTTAACTCCAGCTGCTGCTGGCGGATGGTACTAATATCACGAAAGGTAAAGGCGAGCGCGACCACATCAGCAAGATCATCGCGCATGGGTGCAATATTGATAAGCACATCAATGGTATGTCCCTGCGCATGCCGCCGTTGACTGACGCATTGCGATACCGCATGGCCATGCTGTACCTGACTGAACAACAATTGGTCTTGCGCCATAAACGCATCGGGCGTCAATAACTCAGATAAAGACTGGCCCAAAACCTGCGCCGCGTCATGGCCAAACATCCGCTGCGCACCATCATTCCAGCTGAGAATATGCCCAGACATGTCGGTGGCAATAATACCGTCATGCGCGCTATCCACAATGGCCGCGAGCGTTTGTTGTTGCGACAAAATTCGTTGTTGTTGCTGCCGTTTTTCACTGACAAATCGCCAAAAGAATGCCAACGCCAGCGCACACAATTGGCCAAGTAGCAAAATATGCCACGGACGGATCAATTGCAGCTCGGCAACCGAGTCTGGATTTAACGACACCTGCACCAACCAATGGCGTCCCATCACCTGCAAGGGTTGCTGTGCCGGATCCGGCGTAAAACCAAACCACGCGGATGAGGTTCGGGCCGCATGCTCCTCATGGGATGGCTGAGTGTCGATAACAGACACGATGTGCTCTGTGTTTGAAGCAACCGCTGTTTTTTGTGCATCTAAAGTTTGTTGCGCTACGGGATGCTGATAAATCACAGTGAAGTGCTGCGTCGGCGGCACATGATGCCGCTCCTGCATCGTTCCTTGATCGAGGATCACCAGCTGAAATTGTTGCCGATCAAACTGTAGTGTTCGCATCACATCGTGCATTAACAAAGGCGCGTAACTCCAGCCAATGCCCTGCGCCAGCCGCGCTTCTGGTGTCAGTGGAACCTGCCAGTCACGATAGAGCGGCAATAACAATAAAAATGCTTGCGCTTGTTGCCCTTTGGCTTGCACCAAGGTGATGGGCGCGGTCAGTTGCGGCTCACCACTTTGCATGGCGCGCTCTGCAGCGTGGCGCCGATGAGATTCCGAACCAATATCCAAACCAACGGCGGCCGCATTGGGCGCATAAGGCTCAATGTACTGAATAACATAATGATAATCCGCTGCACTTGGACCTAACTGCTTGAGCCGAAAATAGGGCATATGATCGGCTTGCGCATCCGCTAAAAATGCCGTGAGCTGGCGTTGCTCCACTTTACGAATAAAACCAAAGCCACGCGCACCCAGATACAGCGGCTCTTTGGGCAGTGCACTAATGTAACGACTAAATGCCGGTCGATTGAGAGACGCCCCTGCAGTGAGCACATGGGTACGGATATCGGCAAGGCCTAGCGCAATGGTGCGAATGCGCTGCTCGGCTTGTTGGGTAATTTCTTGACTGACACGTTGCAAGCGAAGCTGAAGATCATGCTGGTTTCGGTGCTGCTGATAGTAGGCATATGCCATGGATAGGATGGTCACTAGCAGATAAATCCACAGTCCCCGCCACCGCTGGGTCGGAGCTGATGTGATATGCATCGGTATGGCCACCGCTCCTCCTTAAACGCCCTGCACTTGCTAGCCCAAGAACAAGCGCCTCCTTCCCCTATTAGCCTAGCCAGCTTTTGTTAAAGCGCTACCTTATGCGATATGTTTGTGATGAAGTGAGTTTGTCGAGGGAGGATAAGTGTGCACAAAAGCTAGACTGCCGGCAACGGATTGGCGCGACAGCTACCCTATGTGTACACCATTATGAGCGCCGCCGACGCCGGTTCAATGCATAAATCCCAGTTAATACCATGGCCAGACTTCCCAGAGCTGCCAGCGGATAACGCCATGACCACAGCTGTGCTTGCCATAGCTGCCACTGCCGCTGCTGTGCCGCCGCAAAATTGGGCGCGGGACACTGCTGGCCAAATTGCGCGCCCCACGCCACATAAGGGCCATCAGCCAGATAACGTTGATAATAAGGCGCCGCAGCCGCGGGATCTCTGGCCAATAACCACAGGCTGCTGTGGCACAATAGTGCAGCAAATGCTTGGCTTGATGTGGGGACCTTGTCGGCCGCTTGCGCTGCCTGCGCGGCCGCCAAATAGCGATAATGAAACCGCGGAATACCCTGCGATAAACTGAGCACCTGACCCGATGGCAACTGCGCCGCTATCGTCGTCGCAGTCTGCGGCACTGCAGGCTGTGGAGTCTGGTTCTGTGTATCTACGTCAGTGGGCACTGCTGCCAGATCGACATTGGGCGAGGCCGCAACACTCATCACAGCGTACGGTGAGTCTTGCCATAAATGCGCAGCAGTTTGCTGATCACTCCACTGTGACAGCTGTTGACGATAGATGTCCATGCTGGTCTCCACCCGTCGCTGTTCATCAGCCCCTGCCGCCGTGGCGATGCCCTCATCCCAGCTGTAACTGCCTTGGAAGATGGCAAAATCTGGTGCTAATTCAAAACCTAGCAGCGCCATACCATGCGAACGTGTCATGCGCGCTAGGTTAAATAGCGCCTCCGCCTGATGCACATCGCGCCACTGCGAGTCAGCACTTAAACGTAATTGATGGTATTGTTCGGCCAACTCTTTTAAGCCCGGCTGGGTAAAATAGCGCACGGCCGCCTGACTATCACCTTCTCGCATCAGTCGCCGCGCTAACAGCTGGCGCAAGCGTTGATCAACCGGCAGATCCCAAGCATGGTAGTCTGCCGCTTGTTCTGCTTCGTCATGCCCGGCATCATACCTAGGCGCAGGCACTTTACTATCCACAAAAGCGCGAAGCTCTGCCGTCGTCAGTACACGCTCGGCCAAATAGGCGGTGTCTTGCCAATACTCGGCGCCACTTTGCCACAGAAAATCCAACGCCTGCCGATAATCCGCTTGGGTCAAGGCCAGTATGCCCTGCTCGGCTTTAAGTCGGCAGCGCTGCGCATCTTGCCATGCCACCAGTTCTTGCGTTTGGCCCTGTTGCTGATCCTGCGCCATGACTTGGGTTGCCTTGGCAAACGCCTCGGTCGCCGCCTTGACATCGCCTTGTTGCAGCGCCAATTTCGCCCGCAACCACCATGCTAAACCTGATTGGTCTAATAAAGGAACCAATTGCCGAACATCACTGTACCAACCTTGCCGATAACTCAATGCCGCCAAATAGGTCGCATCACCGGCACTGAGCGTGCGCGCCTGCACCAATTCTTGGAGCAAGGCTTGTAATGCCGAACTATCGCCATAAAACTCACTGTAAAACCGCGTGGCTAAGAAGCGCGCCAGTAAACTGGTCACCTCGGCATATTGCAATAATGGCGCACGCTCGGATGCCGACATGCTGGCCAACTGCCGCGCCAACATCAATAGCGAATCTCGACCACTGCTATGGCCTGCACTGTCATAATTGGCCTGTGCGCTATATTCACGGATTGCCTGCGGCCAATCCCCGTTTGCCAAGGCCAGGGCCGCTGTATCACCGAGCGAGGTTGCCGCCAGCCACAGTGGATCGGAAAGACCTGCCGCCACTTCAGATTGCAACTGCACTAACCACTGCCGCTGCTGTGTAGGTTGCTGCAACAAGGCGTAAGCACGCGATAATGAATAAAGCGCCATGGCACGTCGCTGCTGCTGTTCAGCCGACGGCAACGCCAGCAACTGCTGCCAATAATCAATCGCGGCTTCATAGTCTTCGTTGGCAAATGCCACCGCGCCGGCCGTGTACAACTGGATCTCACTCGCCAGCGACTCACCCATCGCAAATGCCTCGGTGTGGTCAGCCGTGGCACGCATTTTGGCCGTGATAGCTGCATCCACCACACTTAAACCACGCTGCTCCGCCATCACCGCTGCTGAGACGTAATCGCCGACACTGGCAAGATAATCCGATTGAAACGTCGGCGCAGCACCATAACTAAATACCGGGATGGGGCGCTGCGCTGGAGTGGTGGATAATGTGCTCAAGGACGCCATAAAACTGGGTTCAGGCAAGCCTCGCAGCACGTCGGTGCGCACTTGTTGCAATTGAATCGGAAAGTCAGGACCGCACGCGAGGGCGGACATACTGAGCATCCCTGACAACATCATCGCCGACGCCATCCATGCACTGCGCAGCGTCGGTGATGTTTTCTGCTTTGTTGTATCAAACATGTTTGGCGAAGGCCTCATAATGGCAAAAATGGCGTAAATAGTGGCGTTAAAAATCGCGTAAAAAATGGCGAACGTTATTCAGCACTGCGTTGATATCCTATCCACGCAGCTGCATGTTACTCAAACTTCACCCCGCATTGACAGCCGTATTCAGCTCGGCCGGGGCCGCCAAGGTGATGGTTTTACAACGCCACCAACCAATCAAACGCCGCTGTTGTGGTGCGATCCGCGGTGCCCACGGCGATTGCTGATGCAGGTTTAATTGCCAGCGCCAAGCCTGACTTTCAATAACCGGCGTCGCGCCCGAGGTATCCGCCATCAATACGGCTTGGTATGGTGCGCGTGGTTCACTGGCCAGACATTGCTCGCCAGCAAATAGTAATTGTGTGGGCAATTGCGCTGGGCTATTGCCCGCATTATGCAAATAAATGTGCTGTGCACCTTGCGGATCCGTCTCGATCTGGACCGACAACTTAGGGAGCAAAGGTTGTTGCTGGATCACCGCCGCCAGTGTGACATACGGCCAACTGCGTACATCACTGGATAGCGGTAAACGAAACCAACTGATCGCCACCATATTCGCCACCGGTTGCTGTTGCCAGCGCGCCAGTAATTGCTGCACCGGCAGTGGATCAATCGCCATTTCACGCCGTTCGCCTTGAAGCGGTAAACTGACTTCGCTTTCAATGGCGATCAAATTACCGTCCTGCCCCACGACCTGTGCTGACTGATAGGCTGGCAGTGCTACGGTAAATGGTGCTTGTCGCCGCGCAGCCAACTGCTCCACCCACAATGCCGCATCCGTCGGGTTAAACAATCCCTTATCAACATGGCTCACCGCATGGACTTGCAAGGTTAGCCAAGGTGCCACTTGGCTTAGGGCGATAAAGTCCGCACTGGTTAACCAGGCCGGTAATGCGGTGATCGACCATTCAATCTGACCTGCCGGTAACAAGGCGGCTAATGCAGTATTGGCACTCACGGCTGCGGATACACTTTGTTTTAGCGTGACAAAGAAGTCGCGGTATGCCAACAGCAATCGCGTGGGGGCATCATGGTCAATCTCGATACCAACCACCTTGACCCCCTGTTGCCGCCATTGCAGCAACAGCGACGTGAGTTGCGTCACCACCTCAGGCACGGCCAAACGTGACAAATCGCCGTCAATTCGCACCACCAGCCACACTGGACGCTGATCCTTGGCAAGAGCAGCGCTATCCACACGAGCTTGGCGTAGCACGGCCTGCGTGTCCGTCAGTTGCCACTGCAATGCCAGCACTTTGAGCTCTTGCACCTCTTGCTGACTTTCACTGAGCAGCTGTTGATGTTCGTTTTGCCACTGCAACTGCCAAATATAACCTTGATGGCGTAAGGTGTTTGATGGCGCTTTTGGAATAATCAACCACGCAAATAGCGCCAACAATGCGGGCCCCAGCGCCAGCCAGAACATGACCCAGCGCCGACTGGCCGCAGAGGGTTCATCGACATCTGTTGCGGGAACTGAAGGATGCGATTCTGCCGTGCTCGCTTCCGGCGGGATCAGCGTGGCCGAAAATGACAATATATCGCGCTGCTGCGCAGTACGTTGTTCGACGCTGAATTCAGTGCTATTTTCGGCATTGACGTCACTGTCTTGGCGACTAGCAGCACTCACGTCGCTTGCAAGAGGAACGTCATGATTCGAAGCTTGATTGGGCATCGAGTTCGGTGACTGATTTAACTTTTCCATGCTCATGCCCTATCGCTCCACATACACCGGGTATTTTAAATAGGTCACATCATAAAATGGCGATTGCTGGTACAACCATGCCAAACGTTTATCAGCATCTTTGGCTAAACTGGCATCGGCTTTCATGGCATCCGCCAATGATTTTTGCAGCGCTTTATCCGTGGCTAACTGCTGTTCAACCCATGGAATAAACGCATAACGCTCGAAATACTCGGTGCGCTGGAACATACCGTGGAAAAATCCCCAGCTAAAGAATGAATCCGGCGCTTCGGGCTGCAACAAAGCGACCACCAATGCTCCCAAGGGCTGATCGGTACTGACCCGCACAGTGCCCACCGGTAATTGCACCTGTTGCCACTGTGCACTGAAACTGGCATTCACCATAAAACGGCCTTCAAACGGTTGGCTGGAAAACTTTGGATCTAATGCGCTAAGTTGCTGTAATTGCATGGTCGTAGCATTCGCCAATGGTTGCATTTCGATACCATGCCACTGCAAGCGCTCTATCACCTCATGATACTGTGGTGGGATCCAATAGGCTTTGGGAACCTCAACCTCAATGCTCGGCACTTTTTCCCAATACACGGGCAATGCATCATATTGTTTCGGTGTACCTAACCACTGTACATAACGACCAAACCCTTGTTTACTATCAACTATTTTGTAGTCCACGCCTTTAAAGGCGATAGAATCAGGCTGCGTTGCTGCTTGGAAAGCCAATACTTGCCGCGCCGGACGGGCATTTTGGTCTGCTTTTTTCGCCAATTGCAGCACTTTACCTTGTTGTGCTAACAACTGCATGGTGCCTTCCAACAACACATAAGTGCCTAAAACCCGCTGCCGATAGGGTTTTAAGCTATGGTTTTCCACTAAAATCGTTGGCAGATGCCGAACATCGCCATAGCCATTGGAGAATCGTGGTGTGGAGGTTGACCCAGTTAAGCCTTTGCTGAAATCCATACCATCCAGCGCAAACACCAAAGGCCCTGGAATATGGCCGGCGCTGGTTAAATGCTGATCAAGCGCCGGTCTATACACGCTGGCTAACCAAGATGCCGCATTGGGGCTTTGACTGGCAAAAGGTTCATTAAAACCATAGGTGATATCATATTGATAATCTTCACCATCGGTGACATGAATATCCATATATAAATCAGGCTGATATTGATGGATAGCTTTAAGCAGCGCCCGCAGCTCTAAACTATCCAGCTTGGCATAATCACGGTTTAAGTTTAAGTTTTCCGCGGTACTGCGCCAGCCCATCTCGCTGGGGCCGCGCTGATTGATTCGATGAAAGGCACTGCGCCGCTCGTGTCCATCTACGGATAGAATTGGAATAAACAGCAGATCTACCTGCTCCAACAAATGCCCCTTCTTGCCTTGGGTAATATCGCGCAACAGCATCAAACCTGCGTCTTTGCCATCGATTTCGCCACTGTGGATCCCCGCTTGTACCAGTAATGTTGGGCGACCACTTTTACCGACCAAATCAGGCTGCGTCGATGCTTTAATCAATACAATATCGCGCCCTTGCGGGCTTTGCCCAAGGACTTCCAAGCGTAACTGCGGCGATGCCGCCACCAATTTTTGCAGATACTGCATGGTGGTGGCATAGTCTGGACTGTCGCTAAGCTGCGATAGCTCTGCTGGCGTGACCCAGGGGTGAGTGGGTTGCATCAAGGCGGTACTGGCGCCATTCCAGTCAGGTTGTGGTGGCAAATAATCCGTGGTCAGGCTGGCACCCGCCAGTAGCATGGCTGCACTTAAGAGTGATAACGTCATGTCGTTCCTATTGCATCGATGGCAAGCACAGAGTTAAGGATGCCATCGGTGGTCAGTTGTTGCCAACCTTGCTGAAATTGCAGCAAAATTTCATGGCATGGTAAGTAATTGCGCGAACATAACAGATAAAGCTGATCCACTGTCAAGCTGAGTTGCGGTAAGCGATGAATTTTTCGCTGTGATTGTGCACTTATCAACTGTTTTGCTTGCACCATATCGACCAGCGCAAGCTCTATCTGCCCTTGTTGTAACGCCTGTAATATGGCTAATTCCGAGCTAAATTCAATCCGCTTTAGCACATTTTGCGCCCGCCCAAACTCTCGACCATAGTGCATTCCGGCCAATACTCCGATGCGATAATCTTGCAGTTGACTTAACCGTTGCAGATTTGCTGCGTTCGCCGCGATGGGGCTTGCGGCCAAATAAAAGAAGCCATAGCGCTGACTCAGCAGCGGTTCGGAGAAATACCATTCTTTTTCCAACTCGACATTGCGCTGCCAATACAGCAGCAGATGCCGTGGCGCTTTCGCGCTGGTAAGCAGAGTCGACCAGGACGTCAATATGGTTTCGACCTGAAAATGCGGTGCAAGAGCTTGCTGCACCAGCGGTGGCACCACGCCCTGCCCCTCGGCGAAGCCATCCACATAAGGAGGCAGATCGGCTGCCATCAAGCGCAGTTTTAGTTTGCTGTTGGCGCTAGGTTGCCTCGCCGTGGCTTGAGCGCTCGCACCGGTCGCAGTCGTGGCTGCAACCGTAAGTACTCTGTTGCTCTGCGTCAGTGCGTGTGCGCTCACGTTGGTGCTCAACAGCAGCGCAATCAATGTCATTATGTGCAAAAACAGCGTCACTCGGGACGCTGCTGGGTGTTGCCCTAACACAGATTTCAGCCGATGAGCATATCCAGCAATCGTTTTGTTCAGCGCTTGGTAAAGCGTTCGGTACACCGCTGTGAAAAGTGCATGGAACAGTGCTTGAGGCAGCGGTCGACACACCACTTTGTACAAAGTGCAAATTGGTTTGCAAACGGGTGACATCATACATCCAAACTCAGAGGAAACCATGTTGCCAGTGTAACCTAAGGTAGTGTTTTCTGCCGTGAATTGGCGCATTTTTATCGAGTATTGTCAGTAACCTAGCGATGTTACCCCGCTTAAAAAAGCGCAGTGCTACCCATAACTGTTGGGGGGCGACTGCCCCCCGCAATATAGATGATGTTAACTGGGCGTGCGGATACGATAGATACTGCAATACAGCAGCGGCAGCACCAGTAAAGTGAGCACAGTGGCAAAGCCAAGCCCCGCCATAATCACCACCGCCATACTGGCAAAAAAGTTATCACTCACCAACGGCACCATGCCTAAAATGGTGGTTAACGCCGCCATCGCCACCGGTCGCACCCGGCTGACCGCACTCTCAAATACCGCCTGATAGGCCGCCTTGCCCTGATGCAGCTCAAGTTCAATTTGATCAACCAGCACGATACCGTTTTTCACCAGCATGCCGGATAGACTTAAAAAACCAAGCAAGGCCATAAAACCAAAGGGCGCTTGAAACAGCAGCAAGCCTGCAGTCACGCCAATCAGTGCCAATGGCACACAGGCCCAAATCACCAGCGCATCTCGAAGTGAATTGAACAGCAACACCGTAATGACAAACATCACCAAGTATCCCAGTGGCAACGAGCCAAATAAGGCTTTTTGGGCTTTCTGCTGTGCTTCGTATTCACCGCCAAAGGTCAAACTATATCCCACCGGCAACTCGATGGCGTTTAGCTGCGGTTGCACCCGCTTTAATAGTGCACTTGCCGTGTCTTGGCTTAACACATCATGATCGGCCATCACGGTGAGTGTGCGTTTCCGATCGCGGCGGACAATATGCGGCAGTTCGAAATCCAAATCCAAACCATGCACCACTTGGCTAAACGGAATATAACGATTGAGTTTTGGACTAAATATTTGCAAATCCTGCAAGGCATCGACCGAGCCCCGCTCTTGCACTGGCGGCCGTGTGATGATGGGCAATAACTGGGTACCATCACGATAAATCCCCACGGTTTTGCCATTTAAATGGGTTAGCAGCACATCATCCACATCTTGTTTGGAAATGCCCACGCGTCGTGCCATCGCTTCATTAAATTGCGGTCGCAGCACTTTGACGGGATCACGCCAATCGTCACGAATGTTTTGCGCACCGGCATCATTGGCCAAAATAACCTTCGCCTGCGCGGCAAGTTGCTGTAATACCACGGGATCTGGTCCACTAAACCGCGCTTCAATTTTGGCTGCGGTTGAAGGCCCAACTTCTAAACGCTTCAATTTTGCTTGCAAGCGCGGATGCTGTGTCAGCACATAATGTCGAGCTTTGGCCATAACCTCGGTCAGCTGCGCACTATCCTGCACCCGCACAATCAACTGGCTATATGCTGGATACACTTTTTCCGGCTGATAGGTCAGCATAAAACGCTCAGCACCGCGGCCTGACGTAGCGGTGACGGCTACCACCTCGGGTTGCTGCCGTAAGTATTCACTGATCTGCTGCGCATCCTGCACAGATTGACGAATATCGGTGCCGGCGGGTTGCCAGACATCTAATAAAAATATCGGGGTATTGGATGGCGGGAAAAACGCCTGCCGCACCTTGGTAAAGCCATACAGCGCGGCACAAAGCGCCAGTACCAGCATCAGATAGCTGAGCACACGATAGCGCAGTACCAAGGTTAACATGGCACGATATCCATCAAACAACACACCGCGGTAGGGTGTGGTATCGGCATGAACCGGTTGGTTGGCTTGCTGTTGCGCCACGGACGAGAATAATAAACTGGCAAAAAATGGCGTAATAGTGATGGCGGTGACCCAGCTCAATAACAAACTGACCAGCAACACCCAAAATAAACTGCCGGCAAACTCGCCGGTGGCATCACTGGACAACCCAATCGGTGCAAAGGCTGTTATTGCAATCACGGTCGCGCCCAGCAGCGGCCATTGCGTTTGTTTAACGATGTTGGAAGCGGCATCACGGATACTTTGCCGCTGACTGATGCCAATCAGGATCCCTTCTACCACCACAATGGCATTATCAACCAACATGCCAAGCGCAATAATCAGGGCTCCCAGCGAGATACGATGCAGTTCAATATGCATGTATTGCATAAAAATAAAACTGCCAAATACGGTAATCACCAGAATAACACCGATCAATATACCGCTACGAAGCCCCATAAAGATCAGTAGCACCACCACCACAATCGCCACGGATTCGACCAAGTTGATAATAAAGGCATCAACAGACTGCGCAACTTCATGCGGTTGGTTATAGATACTCTGTACTTCCATGCCAATCGGGCGTTGGTATTCCAATGCCGCCAGCTGCTGGGTGACTGCTGCGCCCACATCCACCACGTTCACACCTTGACTGAATGACACGCCAATCGTGAGCGCATTCTGGCCATTAAAGCGATACACATGGCTGGGGATCTCCTGCACCTCGCGGTAAATACGAGCCACATCGCCCAAGTAAATCAGCTCTTTGGCACCAGGATTACTGATAATGAGTTGCGCCATTTCTGCCACTGACTGGAACTCACCTGTCGGATATAACCGCACAGTATCTGGCCCTACGCGCAAGGTCCCGGCATTGGCCACAGTGTTTTGCGTTTGCAGTAAATTGGCAATTTGTGCCGGTGCAATCCCAAGTGCCGTTAAGCGCGAGCGCGAAAACTCCACCACCACCTGCTCTTGCTGACGCCCGCCAACACTGACTTTGCCTACACCATCGACCAACACCAATTCCCGGCGCAAATAATCGACGTAATCGCGCAGTTCAGTGTCGCTATACCCTTGGCCGGTCACGGCGAATAAAATGCCATAAACATCGCCAAAATCATCGTTCACCACAGGAGGGCGCACACCTGGCGGCAACTGTGGTGTTAAGTCATTGATTTTTCGGCGCAGCTCATCCCAGATTTGCCGAAGTTCTTGTGCGCGATAAATCGATTTCATTTCGACCATAATCTGCGACTGGCCGGCACTGGATATCGAGGTCACATGTTCGACGTACGGTAATTGCTGAATCGCATTTTCCAGTGGATAACTGACTTCCTCTTCCACTTGCTGTGCCGAAGCGCCTGGATAGGCGGTGATCACCATGGCTTGTTTTAAGGTGAATTGTGGGTCTTCCAGCCGGCCTAACCCGCTGTAAGCTAAGATCCCGCCGATCAGTAAAATGAGCGTCACCAGCCATGAACTGGTACGATTTTTAATAAAATATTGTGCTGCATCCATGGCTTATAACCCTTTCTCTCGCGTCCATGGCCTTACGTCTTGCCCATCATGCAGTTGCTGCACACCTGCGGTGACCACCCACTCGCCCGCCGACACGCCCTGTTCAATCTGTACCCATTCGCCATGCAAACGGCCAACCTTGACTTCGCGTTGCCGCACCACACCATGGGAGCCAGGCGATGCGGATACGGCTGCGGATGGAATTGCCGTAGCCGTCTCCGCGTTCGTAGTCGTGGTGGGTTCATACACAAAGACAAAACGACGATCGGCCTTGGCGAATAAGGCCGTGGCTGGGACCGATAACTTGCTTTGACCATCCGGTGTAATGGCCGACATATCCACCATCACATTGGCGGTCATGCCCGATAACACATTAAATTCTTTCGGCGTATCCATACTAAACACCACCTTAAAGCTATTGGTGGCACTGTCAGCACGGGTATCCCACTCTTTGATCTGCGCGCTGTAACTTTGATTGGGATAGGAGTCAAAAATCACCTTGGGTTGATAGTTGGTGCCTCTTTTTACCAACGCAATCACATCCTCAGGCACTTGGATCACCACATCCACCTGATCACGCACTTGTAGCTCTAAAATCGGCTGCTGCGCCGCGACGTTTTCGTGCTTTTCCACCAACAATCGCGCGATGGTTCCGCTAAACGGCGCTTGAATACGGGTATACGCGAGGTTAGATTCTGCCGTTTTCAGATCCGCCTCCGCCACTTGCCGCTGTGCTTTTGCCTCATCAAACATGGCTTGCGATACCATCTTTTGCGAAATAAGACTGGCCGCGCGCTCATACTGGGCATTGGCTAGCGCAAATCGTGCTTTGGCTTGGCTCACTTTCAGCTCGTAATCGGTGGCATCTAAACGGGCAAGTAAGTCCCCACGTTTTACCATCTGGCCCGGACGGACCGGTAACTCAGTGATCTTGCCATTGAGGCGAAACGTCAACCGCGCATTTTCGGTCGGCTCGACCATGGCCGGAAATTGTCGGATCACCGCCGAATCATCTTGTTGGACAGCTTGCAGCTTTACAGGGCGCACCAGGGACCTCTGTTGCTCTGGAGCTGGTTTTGAGCAGCCGCCAAGCATCAACAAACCGCCTAAAAGCATGACGGCCGAAACACAATGTGACACAGCTCGGGTGCTCGATGGCTTGGTGGCGACATCACGCCCCGTGTTGTCTTGCATCTGAGGTGAATGTGTAGAATTTGCGATGGTGGCAGTGATCATGGGTTCCATTTTGATATCCAAAGCGTGATCGATATACAGGGTAGCCAAGCCGCGCTCAGCACGGCTGACCATAAAATAATTTGCACTATACAAGGCTGGTTAATTCATTAAAATTTATATTTATTTCTGATCTACATAAGAATAAATTATGAATCTTACCCAACTACAAACCTTAAGCGTGTTGCAGCGCAGTAGCAGCTTAGAACAAGCCGCACAAAAACTACACAAAACACAACCGGCACTGAGTATGGCACTGAAAAAATTAGAGCTCGACTGTGGTTTTGCCATTTTAGATCGCTCGGCTTATCGCCTGAAACTCACACCGGCCGGTCAACGTTTTGCCCAACAGGCAGAACAACTTTTAGCCCAATACCGCGAACTGGCGGCGCTTTCTGATCACCTAAAAGCCGGCGCTGAAGCCAGCTTTAAAATCGCCTGTGATGAAGCCGTCGAAATATCAGCGTTGTTACAGGTCATGCAGCAAGCACAGCAGCAATTTCGCTATACCGACTTTGCGGTAAGTTATGACTACCGATTGCTGGCACTGGAAAAACTGCGGCAAGGCGAGGCGCAACTTGCCATCAGCCCATGGTACCCAGTGTTTATCAGCCAAGGTGACTTTACTACCCAACAGGTGGGGAATTTTGAACTGGTTGCGGTGGCACACCGTGATTTGTTAGCACGCTTGTCCGCACCGCTGCAATCGCTGGCACAGCTGCAAGCCCTACCTCAACTGATTGGCGATTCGGCAGCCATGGATTACGCCAGTGGCGCCTTCGCTCCGTTGCAGTGCCCACAGCGCTTAAAAATCAATAATTCACAAATGATGTACCTAGCGCTGTGCCATGGTTTGGGTTGGGGCCTGATTAGCCGGCCGCACGTGGCCAGCGAATTAGCCAACGGCACATTGACCCTGCTTCGCACCGAGGAATTCAGTGGCCAGGTGCGTGGGGAGGTGCATATGGTGAAACGCCGCCACGATGTACTGGGTCCGGTGGGGGAATTTATCTGGCAACATGCGGCGTGGCGTTCAGGCGGCGCCGGTTAACACCGTATAGCTAAATTAGTTTTTAACGCGCTATGCTAAGGTTGGCTCAGGGCTAAGGTTGGCTCAGGGCTAAGGTTGACTCAGAGCTAACGCTAACCCAGTGCTAACGCAAGCTCAGTACAGGCTAACTCAGGGCAATAAACTGCTGTTTCAACACTTGGATCTCATCGCGTAGCATGGCCGCTTGTTCAAACTCCAACTGTTTGGCATGCGCCAACATTTGCTGCTCCAACTGTTTGATCCGAAGCTCAATCGCCTGAGGTGATAATGTGGTCGATACGGGCTGCGCTTTGCTGGTTTTTCGGTTGGATTTGCCGTTACCCTCGGCATGCTGGCCTAAATCCATCACATCGCCCACTTTTTTGGCAATGGCTTGCGGCACTATGCCATGCTCCGCATTAAATGCTTGCTGTTTCGCACGACGCCGCTCGGTTTCATCGATGGCGCGCTGCATCGAACCGGTGATTTTATCGGCGTACAAAATGGCTTTGCCATCTAAATTCCGCGCCGCACGGCCAATGGTCTGGATCAGCGAGCGTTCAGAGCGCAAGAAGCCTTCTTTATCGGCATCCAATATTGCCACTAAGGATACCTCAGGGATATCCAAGCCTTCCCGCAACAGGTTGATCCCCACCAAGACATCGATCACACCCAGTCGTAAATCACGGATGATTTCCATCCGTTCGACAGTATCAATATCTGAATGCATATAACGCACTTTAATCTCAAATCCAGCCAGATATTCGGCCAAATCTTCCGCCATTTTTTTAGTTAAGGTGGTCACCAACACCCGCTGTCCCAGCGCACTACAGCGTTTTACTTCGGACAACAAATCATCCACTTGGCTGGCGACGGGCCGAATTTCCAATACGGGATCCACAAGTCCAGTGGGGCGCACCACTTGCTCAACGATCTCGCCGGCTGATTTTTCTAATTCATAGGCGGCCGGTGTAGCCGACACATAAATGCGCTGTGGCGCTATCGCTTCAAATTCCTCAAATTTTAACGGTCGATTGTCAAGGGCCGACGGTAAACGGAAGCCGTAATTGACTAGGTTTTCTTTGCGTGAGCGATCGCCGCGAAACATAGCGCCAATCTGCGAAATGGTGACATGGGACTCATCGATAAACATCAAGCCATCAGAGGGAAAATAATCCAACAAGGTTGGCGGCGGCTCACCATCTGCGCGGCCAGATAGATAACGCGAGTAGTTTTCAATGCCCGAGCAATAGCCAAGCTCGACCATCATTTCAATATCAAATTGGGTACGCTGGGCGATACGCTGCTCTTCCAAAAGTTTATTTTCCGCCAAGAACTGCGCACGCCGTTCGGCTAAATCAATTTTGATTTGCTCCACCGCCGCCAGCAGCGTTTCTCGAGGCGTAACATAGTGTGTTTTCGGATAGATGGTGTAGCGTGTCATGGTGCGTTCAATGGCACCGGTTAGGGGATCAAACAGACTGATACGTTCGAGTTCTTCATCAAATAATTCAATACGTACCGCTATATCGTCAGACTCAGCTGGGAAGATATCAATCACATCGCCGCGCACGCGATACGTCGCGCGCTCAAACGCCAAATCATTGCGGGTGTATTGCAGCTCAGCAAGGCGACGCAAAATAAAACGCTGGTCGATAATATCCCCGACTTTGAGATGCAGCAGCATCTGCATATACGACTGTGGATCACCCAAGCCGTAGATGGCAGACACCGAAGCCACGATCACCACGTCGCGGCGCTCCATCAAGGCCTTAGTGGCGGACAAACGCATTTGTTCGATGTGTTCATTGATGGACGAATCTTTTTCAATAAAGGTGTCACTGGCTGGCACATAGGCCTCAGGCTGGTAATAGTCATAGTAGGAGACAAAATACTCTACGGCGTTATGCGGAAAAAACTCTTTCATTTCACCGTACAACTGCGCCGCTAGCGTTTTATTATGTGCCATGATGAGCGTCGGTCGATTGACCTTAGCAATCACATTGGCCATGGTGAATGTTTTGCCTGATCCCGTCACCCCTAGCAGCGTTTGGTGCGCCAACCCTGACTCGAGGCCGTCCACCAATTTCGCTATCGCACTGGGTTGGTCACCGGCCGGTTGATACTGAGACACTAAGCTAAAATCGCGCATTCCACTTACCTACCCATGGATTTACCATCAGATCACTGTTCCGAGCAGATTCGAACTCGTAACAATCGTCTGTTCCGACCATCAAGGTGTTGCCACCCTCAAGTCACACTGCACCGCATGCGCCATCGGGCGGGTGCATTCATAAAAACAACACGGCGGCTCATGCCTACCCTATGACGCCAATTGCTGTATGGCGCGAGCAAACCACCAACGCGCCACCAACGCATTGGCGACATTGGCGAGTAAGGCTCCCGCGAATAAACCAACAGGCCCCCACCATAGGCTACCAAGCCACGCCAAGGGTATGTAGAACACAAACAATCGGATCACACTAAGCCACCAGGCCCGCTTTGGTAAATGCAGTGCGTTAAGACTGGAATTGGTTAAAATCACCACCCCTTGTAAACCATAGCCCAGTGGCAAGATCCATAAAAATTGCCGGATAATAGCGGCAACTTCAGGCTCATCGGTAAAAATGTTGGATAATGGAAACGCTAAGATCGCGAGTAATAGATACACACCTAATTGCCATTTAAGCACAAACCGCGTTGCCTGCGACCAGCCCTGCTGCACCCGTGCCAGCTGCCCGGCACCATAATTTTGGCTGACAAAGGGTGGCAATGTCATCGACAGTGCCAGTACCACCAGACAGGCAATAGACTCCAGTCGTGTCCCTACCCCAAACGCAGCGACGGCATGTGCACCGGATGCAGCCATAATCGCGGTTAAAATGGCCATCGCCAGCGGGGTCAGCATATTTGCCGCGGCGGCGGGTAAGCCTATCTGCAGCAAGCGTCGACAAGTGGCTATAAAGTGTGGCCAAGGCAGATGGCCTGGCGTCACTAACTGTCGCCGCCATACAATCAAATAAATAATCAAACCGCAGCTCACCGCCCATGCAATCACGCTGGCCATCGCCGCGCCGGCCACACCAAAGGCTGGAATGGGCCCCACACCGAAAATCAGTATTGGGTCCAAAATGGCATTAATCACGCCAGAGCTGGCCATCATGATACTGGGGGTTTTGGTATCGCCAGCCGCCCGAAGCACCGCATTACCAATCATAGGGGTAATTAATAATACGGCACCGGCAAACCACCAGGCCATGTAATCATGAATAAAACCCAGCGTATCGTCTTGGGCACCAAGTAAACGAAACAGCGGATCTATCATCAAATAGCCAATACCACAAACGATGGCCACCACATAGACCGACATCCAAAGTGCGGCTTGGCCATCATCTTTAGCAATTGCAATATTGCCCGCACCATAAGCTTTGGCAATCAAGGCCGAGGTCCCAATGCTTAAACCAATGGCGAGGCTAATGACAGCAAAAGTGACTGGGAAGGTAAAACTTACCGCCGCCAGTTCATGTGTACCGAGCATACTGATAAAAAACGTATCAACCAGATTAAATGACATCATAGTTAACATGCCAAATAGCACCGGTATGGTCATATCTTTTAAATGAAGCGCCACATCGCCGCTGGTCATATCGCGATGGGATCGGCTGGCCGCCTGAGGTTGACTCATGATGAATGCACAAAAGGGAAAGTGACAACATTGTAGAGAAATCAATGACGGCTGGAAAGCAACCTACGACGAAAACTCGTCCATCACTCTCAGGCGTAAACCAGCGTACTTAGCGTAGACCTGATCCGAACAGCACTTTAAGGTATAGGTCAATAGCAAAAATTTATTCGTTTTAGCCGTTTGATCAGTTTTTTTATATGACAACGCACAAAAATAGTTCACATCCGGCAGCATGCTGCATTCTTGTGCAATCGAATGCACTATTTTGCCAAGAGCATCTTACATTGTTTTTAACTCATTGATTTTATTGAGTGTAAAAATTTGTATTTTACCTATTGATTTTCTTCCAACCCAAGTCCGGTGCGACTTCGCACACAGCTCACACGGCTCATCCACAAACTTATCCACAGATTCTGTGGGTAAGATCGGCCATGCCATGGCTGGCAAGCGTTACCGCGCTTGTGGATAGCTGCAGCGCGACGCTAAGGATAACGCGAAGATACAAGGTGCAACACTGTCAGAGATTGCAGGTATAACAGCGACGACTGGTCATCATGCAGGAAAACCGCCATCCACAGGTACCGTATGAGACATCCTACAAACTTCAGTACTGTATAGCTTCGGCATAGGCACAACGGCAACGAGCATCATCACCGTTCTAGGGGATAAATTTATACAGAAGTTGCTTACAAAGAATCCATGTTGTTTAAACAAACAGCAAACGCGCTAAAACTACAATTTTGTCAAAGCGAAACTGTTGACAGTCCCAGATCATCGCATTAGTATTGCGCCCCGTTGCGATGCAGTTCCCTAGTAGCTCAGCCGGTTAGAGCGGCGGACTGTTAATCCGTAGGTCGTTGGTTCGAGTCCAACCTGGGGAGCCACTGCAAGCAGCACCGATAGCGAAAACCGAACGTTATCGTGACAATTTGAGATGTAAGTGTTCCCTAGTAGCTCAGCCGGTTAGAGCGGCGGACTGTTAATCCGTAGGTCGTTGGTTCGAGTCCAACCTGGGGAGCCACTCTTAAGATTTCACATCTCATACCCAGTCTGTTGCAATAAAACTTTTAAGTATCATTTCGCAGCACACTACAGTCGCTAAAATATTTTTTGTGCTTAACATTTCTAAGCATTTCGTTACCCTTCCTGATACTACCCAACTCTTTTTTGCGTTGTTAGCCGTTTCCAACATCAGTATTTTTTGATTTAATAAGATTTTGTTGCAAATCACAACTTTACACCGCACCATCGGTATCACGCTTTAGCTATAGTTGTGTTCAGCATTCCTTATCAGAAGGTTCGGCCTATGACGATTATTCGCGGCTTATTGATCGGGCAATTGCTTGCCATCCTGTTCGTGATCACAGCACTGAGCTTTAATGCGCTCACATTGCACCAACAACAATTGCAATTTCGCGGGCAACAGCACCTCGCCATGCTAAAACCCATGCTACCAGCCGCCAACGTCAAAGATATCAAACCATTCGTGGCGTTGATTAAACAAAGCATGACGCTGCAACAACTGTCGATTAAAACGCAAGATGGTGTGGTGCTGCACCAGCATAATCACAGTGTGGATAGCCCAAGCTTGGTAAAAATCGGGCAATTACTGACAGACAGCAAAATGATGAATTGGCAATTAAAAGACAAAACATCGCAACTTGAACTTAGCTTTGTGCCCGACTACACCGATTTAGACAACGTGCTTCAACAAGAGTTACGTTGGTTGTTGCTGTCCGCCTTGTTACTAAGCCTTCCAGCCTTGGTCGCGTTATTCTTGCTAAAAGGCACATTGACACAGCTCTCCACACGGATCAGCCAAAGTATCGAAAAGTTTATGCGCGACCCTGCCGCAACGCAGAATGCATTAGACTTACCTGCCGAATTTGAAAGCGTCGACTTCGCATTGGGGAAATTTAGTCAGTTTAGCCAACAACAATATCAAGAAATGGCGCGGGCGGCTCGCCAGGTTGCCGATGATGCTGCGCGGGACAGCGTCACGCAACTGCCCAACCGCAACCGTTTTGTACAATATTATGAAGATCACCTCCGCGATCCAGCGAAACGCGATTTTGGTATTTTTGCCATTATCCGCTGCACGGAACTCAATAGCATTAACCAAGCTCGTGGCTATCAAGCCGGTGATCAATATGTTTGCGATATCGCGGACATATTAAAACTTATTGTCGGTACCTATCGTGATAGTGCCGTATACCGGCTTAATAGCTCTGATTTTGGTATTTTGCTACCACGGGTTACTGTTAAAGATGCAGAGAACTTTGCGGCGACGCTGCACAGTCGTTGTAATGAGTACCAACAACTCAATGAATTAGACTCCGTTGCCTATGCGGGACTTGTTGCGTACGAATCGGGTCGGGCCTTGGGTGAATTGTTGGCCAGTGCCGATACCGCCATCAGTCTGGCACAAACCAAACAAAATAATGGTTGGCATATTCAAAAAGATGCCAGTAATGATCTGCCTGGAGGGAACTATGGCAATCAAAATTGGCGACATGTGATTGATGATGTTCTGAATAACAACCGGCTAACACTGCTTGTGCAGCAAATTCAGCCATCGACACGCTCTTCAAAAACCTACTCAGAAATTCTGGTGCGCTTTAAAACGCAAGACCAACAAATGTTGCCTACGGCTGCGTTTTTCGCCATGGCGGAAAAACTAGATCGAATTATCGCGGTTGACCGTCTGATTATCGAGACAGCGCTGCATACTATCAAACAAAAAAACATGCAAGATCATAGTTTTGGCATCAACCTATCGCCAAGGACTGTGCATGACGAGCAGTTTATTATTTGGCTTGAGCGCCGACTGCTCAAGGATCAAGTCATCGCCAATCGACTTATTTTTGAAGTATCCGAATATGGTTTACAACAAAACTTGAAAACCAGTAAACGTTTTATCGATATGTTGCATCGCTGCGGTGCGCGCTTGACGGTGGAAAAATTTGGCATTGGCATTACGTCATTCAAATTCTTCCGCGATTTAAAACCTGATTTTGTCAAAATGGATGGTAGCTACACCCGTCAAATCGACGAAGACAAAAATAATCAGTACTTTATGCGTTTAATGATTGATCTAGCACACCGCATTGGCGTTGCTGTATTTGCGGAAAGCGTCGAGACGCAAGAAGAAAAACACATGTTAGAGTCGTTATTTATTGACGGTGCGCAAGGCTATTACATCGGTAAACCACAACCGTTATAACCTCTCACATCGGTTTTCTCCAGGCTGGTGTATGACCAGCCTTTTTTTATTGGGTCATGTTTATTACGATGTGTGACAGAACCAAAACCGAGTAAACCGCATAAAACAACAAGGCGTATCGGCAAATGAATCAACATAATGTTATAATCCGCGCCCATTTTCATAGAAGCTAGCCATTATGACTGAGTTTTTATTGTTGCTGGTCAGCACCATACTGGTAAACAACTTTGTGCTGGTCAAATTTCTTGGTTTATGCCCGTTTATGGGGGTTTCCAATAAGCTTGAAACCGCTATAGGGATGTGCCTCGCCACCACCTTTGTGTTGACACTGGCATCGTTGTGCAGTTACTTGGTCGACAGCTATATTCTGCAACCTTTAGACATTGCCTACCTACGCACCTTAAGCTTTATTTTGGTGATTGCCGTTGTGGTGCAATTCACCGAAATGGTTGTGCATAAAACCAGTCCCGCACTATATCGGCTGCTGGGTATCTTCCTGCCGTTGATTACCACCAACTGTGCCGTGTTGGGAGTGGCGCTATTAAACGTACAAGCTAAACATAACTTATTGCAATCGGTGTTATATGGGTTTGGCGCCGCCGTCGGGTTTTCGCTGGTGCTGATTTTATTTGCGGCGATGCGTGAGCGTATTGCCGCAGCGGATGTGCCTGTGCCTTTTCGTGGGGCCGCCATCGGTTTGATGACAGCCGGTTTAATGTCGTTGGCCTTTATGGGCTTTGCCGGTTTAGTAAAAGGATAACACCATGTTGATCGCAGTGATTGCCATTGGTTTGTTGGCACTTATTTTTGGTGCAATTTTGGGTTATGCCGCGGTTCGCTTTCACGTGGAAGCCGACCCCTTGGTCGATCAAATTGATGATATTTTGCCGCAAACGCAGTGTGGTCAATGCGGCTACCCAGGCTGTCGCCCCTACGCCGAAGCGATCGCCAATGGTGATGCCATCAATAAATGCCCACCTGGGGGCGAAGCGGCTATCAAAAAATTGGCCGATTTGTTGGGTGTGGAAGCCAAACCACTCGATGGCGCGCAAACCCCAGCGATAAAACGCGTGGCATTTATCCGTGAAGATGAATGTATTGGTTGCACCAAATGCATCCAAGCTTGCCCTGTGGATGCCATTGTTGGCGCGTCAAAACAGATGCATACCGTCATTAGCAATGAATGTACCGGATGTGACCTCTGTGTCGAACCTTGTCCGGTGAATTGTATCGATATGATCCCCGTCGCAGAAACCACGGAACGCTGGAAGTGGCAGCTTGATCGCATCCCGGTGACTATGGTTGAGGTAAAACCATGACATCGTTATTTCAACAAATAAAAGCCGGTCACTTGTGGGATTTCCATGGTGGTATACATCCGCCAACTCGCAAAGAACTCACCAATCAAAAATCCATTGGGCAGTTAAATTTACCGGATCGCTTGTATCTCCCCCTGCGGCAACACATTGGTGTAGCAGGAAAGCTATTGGTAAAAGTTGGGGAACGCGTATTAAAGGGGCAAGCCTTAACGGCTGCGGATAACGCTATGACGGTGCCGATCCATGCACCAACCTCTGGCGTGATCACGGCGATGGTCGAACATCCTGCCGCGCACCCGTCCGCATTGCCAGAACCATGTCTTATTTTAGAACCAGACGGTGCCGACCAATGGCGCGAACGCGATCCACTGCCCTTCCCTGATGTATCCCGCGAGCAATTGTTAGCGCGCATTCACGATGCCGGTATTGCAGGTATGGGTGGGGCTGGTTTTCCAACACATATAAAAGCATCGGCAGCCGCAGCGGTCGATTATTTGATCATTAATGCGGTGGAATGTGAGCCCTACATCACCGCTGATGATGCCTTGATGCAAGCCTGTGCCAGCGACATTGTGCAAGGTATTGAAATTTTGTGTCAGTTACTGAGCCCAAAAGCGGTGCTCATTGGTATAGAAGACGATAAACCCGCAGCTATTGCAGCGATGCAGCAGGCCTGTCAGGGCCACGATAATTATTGGGTGCGCGCCGTCCCAGTTAAATACCCCTCTGGCGGTGAAAAACAGCTGATTCAATTACTCACCAGTAAAGAGGTTCCTTCTGGCCGCCGGCCGCTGGATATTGGCATCGTCATGCAAAACATCGGCACTGTGTATGCGATTGCCCAAGCGGTGCTGCATGATATCCCGCTTATTAGCCGTATTGTGACGGTGACAGGTGAAACGCTATCTCGCCCGCAAAATATGCAGGTGTTGTTAGGTACGCCGGTCGGAGATTTGCTCGACGCGTGCGGATTTAGTGCAGAGCGACGGCAAAAAGTGATCATGGGTGGCCCTATGATGGGATTTACCCTGCCCGCGCTCAACATTCCCGTGGTAAAAAGCACCAACTGCGTCTTAGCGCCTAGCCAAGCGGCATTACCTGATGCAGGGCCAGAAATGGACTGCATTCGCTGCAGTGCCTGTGCGGAAGCTTGTCCTGCCACCTTGTTACCGCAGCAACTGCTTTGGTACAGCAAAGCAAAAGACCATGAGAAGCTGCACGAATATAACCTAAATGATTGTATCGAATGTGGTGCATGCGCCTACGTCTGCCCGAGCGAAATTCCACTGGTGCAGTATTATCGGGTGGCAAAAGCTGACATTCGCGAGCAACAACGGGAAGAACGCAAAGCCGAGCAGGCCAAAGCCCGTTTTGAAGCTCGTAATGCCCGATTGGAGCGCGATAAGCAAGAGCGTGCTGCCAAAAATGCCGCGTTAGCAGCTGCGCGTCAGCAGCAACAAGCGGCCGCCCAGCAGGCGGAGATCGCCGCCGCCAGTGCGCGTCACCAGCATGCAGCGACCACCGCAAATGCGGATGACGAAGCACTGCGCCGCGCTCAAGTGATCGCAGAGCGTGAGCGTAAAAAGGCTGAAGCCTTGGCCTACCAAGCTGCCAAAGCGGCACAACAACAAGCAAGCACCACGGCTGTAGCGCTTCCTGATGAAATACATGTCGGCGCAACGGCAGCTGTCGATGGCAGCGCAAGCAGTGACGGACAAGCCTCAGATCCGCGCGCTGCCGCGGTAGCCGCTGCGATTGCCCGAGCCAAAGCAAAAAAACAAGCTTCTCATACGCCCTCTGAGACAGATGGGTTGTCTGCTGCTACGCAGAACGCTGCCGAGACGTCGGAGAATGTTGCAGAAGTACCCACAACAGACTCCACGCCGCCGACAGATCCGCGTGCTGCCGCGGTGGCTGCCGCCATTGCGCGTGCCAAAGCGAAAAAACAAGCCTCTCATACGCCCTCTGAGGCAGATGGGTTGTCTGCTGCTACGCAGAACGCTGCCGAGACGTCGGAGAATGTTGCAGCAGTACCCACAACGGACTCCACGCCGCCGACAGATCCGCGCGCTGCCGCGGTGGCCGCTGCCATTGCGCGGGCCAAAGCGAAAAAACAAGCTTCTCAGACGCCCTCTGAGGCAGACGGGTTGTCTACTGCTACGCAGAACGCTGCCGATACGTCGGAAAATGTTGCAGCAGTTCCCACAACGGACTCCACGCCGCCGACAGATCCGCGCGCTGCCGCGGTGGCCGCTGCCATTGCACGGGCGAAAGCCAAAAAAGCACAGCAAGCATCGACCACAGCAACACATGCAACAGCAGATGAGAGTTCGCACTTGACTGCATCCGTTGCCATCGCTGCCGTCGAAACCTGTGATGCTTTCCCAAATAATTCACAGCTTAACGCAACCGTGGGCAACGATGACACTTCGTCGATCAACTCCAGCGCTACACAGGCGCCATCTACCAGTGACACTACAGCCCAAGACCCGCGTAAAGCGGCAATAGCCGCTGCTATTGCACGTGCTAAAGCAAAAAAATTGGCAGATTTAGCACACTCATCAGCGGATCAAGCGCAATTGCCAACGGCTACCGCTGATAACGCTGACGTACAATTGCCAGCAGGCAAGGAATCATCATGAGTTTTCGTATCGCATCTTCGCCGCATCACCACAATCGACGGCAAACCCACCACATCATGCGGCTGGTGGCCATAGCAACTATTCCCGGTATCATGGCGCAGTGCTATTTTTTTGGCTTTGGCGTGATCATCCAGTTGCTATTGGCGATCGGCACGGCATGGGCCAGTGAAGCATTGGTGCTGTGGCTTCGTGGCAAAGCTATTATGCCGCGGCTAAAAGATCATAGCGCCTTGCTTACGGCGGTGTTACTCGCGGTATCTATTCCCGCTTATGCGCCTTGGTGGATCATCGTGCTCGGAACTATGTTTGCCATCATGGTGGTAAAACACCTGTACGGAGGGCTTGGACAAAATCTATTCAATCCTGCCATGGCCGCGTATGTGATGCTGCTGATTTCATTTCCGCAGCAAATGACCAGTTGGTTGCCGCCGAGCAGCTTGCAAGCACAAACCACCAGTGCTGCCGCCCCGGTATGTTTGGTATTTAGCGGTTACAGCTGCGAAGGTTTTAGTCTAACGCAGATGCGTTCGAACATCGATGGCATCACCATGGCCACCCCTCTTGACACCCTCAAGACCGACGTTGCCGCTGGAAAAACCATCGACGAAAGTATGCAAAGTGCGGTATTTCATCAAGGCAGTGCACTGGGTTGGTTTTGGGTCAATCTCGGCTTTTTGCTTGGCGGCTTGTGGCTGTTACAACAAAAAGTGATCCAATGGCGCATTCCGGTGGCGATGCTCGGAAGTTTATTCACCTGCAGTCTACTGGCGTGGCTGTTGGATGCCTCAGTAGCGGCCAGCCCTTGGTTTCATTTGACGGCCGGCGGCACTATGCTTGGGGCATTTTTCATTGCGACCGACCCAGTCTCCGCCAGCACCACAGCCCTAGGTCGGCTGGTGTTTGGCGGTTTGATCGGTGTATTGGTATTTGTGATCCGAAACTATGGCGGCTATCCCGATGCCATCGCGTTTGCCGTCATGCTGGCAAATTTAGCGGTACCGCTGATCGATTACTACACCAAACCCAGAACCTACGGCCATAGCAGGGAGCGTGCGTAAAATGCTGATGCATCATGTTTCAAAACACGCCGTAGTGCTTGGTTTTGCCGCCCTACTTTGTGTTGGACTCACCGCGGCCGTTAATGAACTCACCAAACCTGAAATTGCCAAACAAGCGCTACAGGCCAAGTTGAGTTTAATCAAAGAAGTGCTGCCGAGTGCGGATGAATCGTTACTAGAGCAATGCTTGCTGCTGCGCGCACCAGAAAGTTTTGGTGTGACGCAAACCCCGGTGTATCGGTATCAAACCCGCAATACTGACGGTGTGCTACAGACCCAGGCGGTAGTGGTCGAAACCACGGCGCCGGATGGGTACAGTGGTGATATTAAACTGCTCGCCGCCATTGAACCGTACAGCGGAAAAGTATTGGCTGTGCGCACGTTAAGTCACAAAGAAACGCCGGGGCTGGGTGATAAAATTGAACTCAGAAAAGCCGATTGGATCCATAGTTTGGCCAATCAGCAGGTGCAAAACGCGGAAGATAAACGCTGGGCAGTAAAAAAAGATGGCGGTCAATTTGATCAGTTCGCGGGCGCCACAATTACGCCGCGTGCTGTCGTTGGCGCGGTCAAACGCAGTGCCCTTTATTTTCTAACCACGAAAAATTGGGAACAAAACGCCACACCATGCGCAGAGGTAGCTCATGATTAAAGATATCTGTCGGCAGGGATTGTGGAAAAACAACCCTGGGTTAGTGCAATTGTTGGGGCTTTGCCCGCTGTTGGCCACTAGCTCGACCTTAACCAATGCCTTAGGGTTAGGATTGGCTACCATTCTGGTGCTGTGCAGTACCAATATCATAGTGTCGCTGATCCGAAACCATGTACCGAATGATATTCGGATCCCTATTTTTGTGATGGTCATTGCGGCCGTGGTGACCGCGATTGAACAACTCATGCACGCCTATTTATTTAATTTGTACCAAGCGCTGGGGATTTTTATCCCTCTGATCGTGACCAACTGTATTGTCATTGGCCGTGCCGAAGCCTTTGCCTCCAAACAACCTGTGCACTGGGCTGCACTCGATGGCATTATGATGGGGATTGGTTTTACACTGGTGCTATGCGGCCTTGGCGCCATTCGAGAAGTATTGGGGCAAGGCACACTGTTTGATGGCGCTGCCACTATGTTTGGCCCTTGGGCCGCGGCATTAAAAATCCAAATTTTTCAAACGGATACCAGTTTTTTATTAGCGATTTTGCCACCGGGAGCCTTTATGGTGCTTGCGCTGTTAATTGCCCTGAAAAATATGATCGATGCACGAGTTGCGAAAAAAGCCGCGGCGACGCCGAAAACCATTACACGAGCACGGATCAGCCAAGTCAGTCCATCCTAAGATTCGCCTTGGTTTAACGCTCGGTTGTTGGGATGTCATCAGCCATAACATCCCAACAACCATCCATATTAAGTTGTGTTTCATGCGGGTAGGCCTTAACACTTTAATATTTGGTGTGCTCGCTAATGATGCCAATAACGCGACCCAGCGCCTAAACATGAACGATAAATCGTAAAGCTTAACAGTGACATCTTGGGGTTATGAATAAAGACAAACGCATTGCCATCTTATCGCGCTTACGTGAGGCGAACCCAAAACCTACGACCGAATTGGAATATAGCAGTCCGTTCGAACTGCTGATCGCGGTTTTATTGTCAGCACAAGCGACCGATGTTAGTGTGAATAAAGCCACCCGCTTGTTGTTTGCCGCGGCCAATACCCCGCAAACGATGTTCAATCTTGGTGTGGATGGTGTAAAAAACTATATAAAAACCATAGGGCTATTTAATAGTAAAGCGGAAAACGTCATCAAAACCTGCCGTATTCTGCTCGATCAACATGGCGGCGAGGTGCCCGAAGATCGTCAAGCACTAGAGGCATTACCAGGCGTAGGGCGCAAAACGGCCAATGTGGTATTGAATACCGCATTCGGCTGGCCAACCATTGCGGTTGACACGCACATTTTTCGGGTCAGCAATCGGATGAACTTCGCGCCTGGCAAGAATGTCGATGAGGTTGAACAAAAACTGCTCAAAGTGGTTCCTGCAGAGTTTAAACTGGACGTGCACCATTGGCTGATTTTGCATGGTCGCTACACTTGTACGGCACGTAAACCTCGCTGCGGTAGTTGTTTGGTGGAAGATCTATGCGAATTCAAAGCGAAAACCGATTTCTAACCGCAGGCTCGTGATTGAATAAGGTTACTTCATGTATAACCGGGTGTGGCTTACAGCGGTCATGCCGTCGATAGTTTGTATATTTTCATAACATAGAGGACTAAAATGCGGTTACTTCATACAATGTTACGCGTTGGTAATTTGGAGCGCTCTATTGCGTTTTATACCGAAGTGTTGGGCATGCGCTTATTACGTACGGCCGACAATACAGAATATAAATACAGCTTGGCTTTTTTAGGTTACGGCGATGAACGGGCGCACACGGTATTAGAACTGACGTACAACTATGGTGTGACAGAGTATGAGTTAGGCACGGCCTTTGGCCACATTGCGATCGAAGTGGAAAATGTCTATCAGGCCTGTGAGGAAATCCGCCGCCGTGGTGGCGTCATTAGCCGTGAGCCTGGTCCGGTGAAAGGTGGCACCACCGAAATCGCATTTGTACGAGACCCAGATAATTACGCCATCGAGCTTATTCAGAAAAAAGCAGATTTGGCGTTTTAACGAGCAGCACCACAGTGTCAAGCTAGATGTTTCACAAGCGCAACATCTATATCTGGTAGCGATGAATAATAAAGCCCGCGATGCGGGCTTTTTCACAGCGTGTGATGACAAAACTACAGCGCGCCGCGCGAGATCCCGACCTGACCTTGGGTATCGGCATCCGCCAAGATAATCTCGACTTGCTCATTCAGAGACATCGCTAGATTGTTATCATAATACGCGGCTTCGTTAATGAAGGTGGGATACACAGTGGTTTCGCCCTCATAAAAAATTTCACTACCGTCAAATAAGGTGAAAATGGCATCGCCCGGCGCAATAGGCAGGTAATCACGATCTTGCACGTTCCGATGCACCATGCCTAAGCGTTGGCCCGCCGCATCCACCGGCAACTTGATGCTATGTAAGTATCTTATTGCAGGGGTAATTTTAGGTAATACCGGCAATGTATTGGTGTTATAACACTCAACAAAATCCAAGATATGCTGCGTCATCTCGTGCATTTGCTCGAACACATCTTGTCGAAGCACAGATTGCGGCTGCGGACCAACTTCCACAATCACCCCATATCGCCCTAAGGTACAGAGCAGCGCATGCTCATCCGCCGCTAAATGATCTTCATCACGCGAGATCACGGCGGAGGGCATGTTTAAATGCACGTAGGCGGCCATCAGATCATAAAAACGTCCAGGCTGAGTTAAAATAAGACAAGGCCCCATGTTACTGGTGGTATTGTGTAAATCGATAATTAAGTCGGTTTTGGCCGCACCTTTAGGCCCAAGCAGCGTATTAATCTCTTTGGCGCGCAGTTGCTCAAGCTGGGTAAGTGCAGGATTGGCGAGGTCGGCAGTTTTAAACTGGCGGTTTAAATCACAGGCAAGGTAGCGCTTATTGGCGGCGTGCGCAGCAGGGTTGGCAAATAGCGTTTGACACGCCAAGCTTGGGCGCTGCATGAGCTGCGGTTGTTTTTCATAATGACGAAGCAAGTAAATCCCTGAGAATTCATTACCATGGGTACCACCCACAATAGCAATTTGTTGCACAGGCGGTGATGCTGGCTGCATATAAGGATCCTCGTTTAAAGCGATAGCAAACAGAACAGCGATGATACAGCTAACCGTATATACGTTCAGTACACACGTTCAATGAAGAGCTATAGGCATTCATGCGCTGGGAATGACGATATTATGCCCTGATGCTGCCATCAAATGAATAATAAACTTATAGAAATGCAAAAAAAGCAGATAAAAATTTAGATAGTATTAAGTGGAAGGATTAACTGCCATATTACGCCGCTTGTCCATCACAGCTGATATTGCGACATGCAATGATGCTGTTCAGGTGAGCTTGTGGTACCGCAGAAACCTTGGTGCTAGTCTCTGTACGCGTGCTCGAGGCTGACGTGCAAACTAATTCGCGAGACAATTCCTTGGATAATAACTGTTGTGCCGCTGGCACACATTGACCACACTGACTCCCCACACCTAGACACTGACGTAATTCACGCATCGAGCTCGCACCAGCGGCAATTTCCTGGCGGATGGCTTTGTCAGACACAGCTTTGCAAATACAAATATACATGGCATGGCCCTAGCGTTAGTCTTCGGAGTTAATGGCAATGATGACGGACAATTACGCCAACATAAACCGTTGATGGTCATCGATGCACAGGGCTGAACCTGAAAACCGGGGTAAAAACCGGGGTAAAAACCGGGGTAAAAACCGATCTGCTGCGCCGTGTGAGCGCAACAAAAAAGCCCTGTCATGACAACAGGGCTTATAGTAATCTAATTAAGAACAATTATCAATAATAACTATGTGCCGAATTAACCTGCCGTCGTACTGATCAGTGGTTTTAACCATTCATCCGCCATCACTAACAGCAAGGCATAACGTCCGCCTTTGGCGATAAAAATCAGCAATATGGTTTTTAGAAAACTGACGCGAAACACACCGGCGGCGACGGTCAACGGATCGCCAATCAACGGAAGCCCCGTTAACAGTAATGCCGGTGTGCCAAAACGATCAAAATGCACTTGGGCTTTTTCTAATTGAACCGGCGTCACTGGAAACCAGCGACGCTGCGAAAACCGATGCACTTGCGTTCCAAGCCACCAGTTGATCATTGAACCGCAGACATTGCCAAACGTAGCCACAGACCAAATCAAGAAAATATTTAACCCCTGCCACCATAAAGTACCAAGTACAATTTCAGAGCTACCTGGCAACAAGGTCGCGGAGGTAAACGCACTCACCCACAAACCAATTAACAACCAAACGGTGGTCTGCGCCACATTCATCTCCTTTTTAGCTCCACGGAGCAACAGTCACATACCTATATAATGGGCGAGATCTTAACAAGCTTTTCCTCACAGGCAAGGTATTTGGTCTCAGACCAAGCTACATTGGCGGAAATAGTGGAAGCTAGCATGATGATATTGGTCATATGCGCAGTAAAAAGCCCTCAAACATGTTTAGCCAGCAACGTTTTGCTGCAGGCTAAAGGTTGCTGGCTAAAATAAAACAGACTTACGGCATAAAAATCATCCAGATAAACCGTAACCATATGATCCAAAGCACAATACAGCTCATTAAAAAACTATTAAATCGAGCTCGAACATGGTTTGAAGTTAAATGGATCACGGCATGCAACAACCGTAAGGCGACAAAAAACCAAGCTAACCCCACAAAAATACCATCAAGTAGCGGCGCCTGTTCGACAAGCTGACGATGGCCATCCATGACCACCAGTAAAATGCTGACCACATAAAACAAAATCGGCATTTGAAATTGATTATCAAAACTTCGCGCGGCGGTAATCACCGACTCATTTGCCCCCGCCAAATCCATGGTGCGAAAAGCGCTCAGAGGAAACTGACGTTGTTTTGCGGCGGCAAAACGACGTCGCCCCATCACGATCATAATAATACTGGTCAATAGGACCTGCATAAACATTGCTAAAATTAGCCATTTTTCCATGTTTGTAACCCAACCCTACATAAATCAAATATTAAACTAGCTTGGCGCTCGCAACTCTCATGGAGGTAAACGCTTACCAGCAAGCCCGCAGCGAACCCTAACCGTATTTAAGATCAATGTGCTAGTGATGACTGCCTCACTCTCCTTCGTACCCAGCGCTATTAGCACATCTTATCATGGCCTATTGAGCGGTCTCATAATCCGAGTATACTGACATTTTTACTATGTTGTTGAAGATCATGGCTCAGCTTTATTTTTATTATTCCGCGATGAATGCAGGCAAATCGACCTCATTGCTACAAAGTGCTTATAACTACCAAGAACGAGGAATGAATGCCGTCATTTTTACTGCCGCCATCGACGATCGTTATGGCGTTGGCAAAGTAAGTTCTCGTATTGGTATATCTATGGATGCACAGCTGTTTGATGCCACATTTGATTTTTACCAACACTGTAAACAACAGCTGCAACAGCAAGCCCTTGATTGTGTACTGATTGATGAAGCGCAGTTTTTAACCAAAACACAAGTGCGTCAATTAACCTATGTGGTTGATGAACTCTCGATCCCCGTGTTGGCTTTTGGCCTACGAACCGATTTTTTAGGCGAAACCTTTGCCGGCAGCCAAGCACTGCTCGCTTGGGCAGATAAATTAATTGAGCTAAAGACCGTATGCCATTGCGGTCGAAAAGCAAACTTCGTAGTTCGGTTGGATGAACATGGCAAACCGGCTACCGCGGGTTCACAAGTTCAAATCGGTGGCAATGACAGTTATGTATCCATGTGTCGCGCACATTTTAAAGCGCTGGTTTGGCAGTCTGAATGAGTTCGTGATGCTGTTCTGACGTTACCCGCAACCCGCCATACCCTAAGATCAATCTAAATAAACAAGGTGCGGGCAAATACAGCAGCGAATCCATGGCCTAGTGCATTATTTAAGCGGTGCATGAGTCGCGATAGCTATTGTTTTGTGGATTGTTATGTAGATTGTTGTGTGAATTGTCGTGTGAATTGTTGTGTCGATATGGTTATCTGTTACTAGATGTGTTGTCTTCATATCGCCTACAGCCTTTATCTCCCGGTGCTTGCCGTCAAACTCGCCCGTATCTTTAGATGCAACGCTTCAGCATGTTTTGACTGATTTTCAAAAGTGTTGTCATCGTTTTGCCATCCATGTTGCCTAACGTATAAAGAGTTTACTCGCGTTATAGCAATAAAGGATTTCTATGCGGCTTTTGTATGGTGTGCAAGCAACGGGTAATGGCCATATAAGCCGTGCCAGGGCTTTGGTTGGACAACTGCAAGCCGCAGGTTGGCATATTGACTTTGTGTTTAGTGGAAGGCCCGCGGCACAGCTGTTTGATATGCATGTATTTGGTGCATTTCGCTGTTTTGGCGGCTTAAGTTTCGCCAGTCATGCTGGCAACATTCAGCGCTGGCAAACGTGGCAACAACTTAAACTCAAAAAGGTCTATCAAGATATCCAAGCGTTAGATACGCGCAGCTACGATCTGGTATTGACCGATTTTGAACCTATTACTGCATGGGCAGCACGACGCCAAGGTACACCTTGTATCGGCATTGGTCATCAGTATGCGTTTTTATATGACATCCCCAAACGGCATGACTCGTATTTTCATCGATGGTTATTTCGATGGTTTGCCCCCACGGCTCAACATATCCCGCTACATTGGCACCACTTTAACCAACCTATATTTCCGCCGCTGTTGCACTTACCGACGGTCGAATCTGATATCGATGAACGACAAGTGCTCGTTTACCTACCATTTGAATCCGCCGAAGCTATAGCAAGCCATCTACATGACCTACCCGATTGGACATTTTCTATATTTCATCCAAACGCGCAGCGGATACTACAGCAAGGAATGAATACCAATCAACGATGGTTTTTGCCAGATTTACAACATTTTCAGCACTGTTTTAGCCGCGCAGCCAAAGTCATCTGCAACGCAGGGTTTGAACTTGTCAGTGAGGCGCTACAGTGTCAAAAAGCCATCTTAGTCAAACCACTGCACGGCCAAATGGAGCAGGCCTCTAATGCACATGCGCTGGAGTTACTGGGCTATGCCAACGTCTGCCAACAGCTAAATACTGAATTCATTCATCAGTGGCTGGCGCAAGCGGATACGCTAAACAAAGTAAGATTCAATGCGTTAGCACCAGAAATCCCAGTTATCTTGTCTAATATGCTCAATAAGCAGACAAAAGGGCCTATTTTTAACAATTTCGATTTATATACCACCTACAACCAATCAATACAAAACTACATTTGGTAAATTTGATGACAACTGACATATCAAAACTTTTTTTCAAGTTCAGCTAAATACCATGCCACAGTTTGTTTCAATCCCTCAGCCAAGCTGGTTTTGGGTGTCCAACCTAATTTATTAATTTTTTGACAATTCAGTGCATAACGCCGGTCGTGACCGGCTCTGTCTGCAACCATTGCAATCAATTCACAGACACTTTGCTTTTGGTTTCTTTTCGCCACGTGGTGTGCATCGAGTACGCTACATAATTGAGATATTAATTCCAGATTGGACGTTTCAATTCCGGTGGCAATATTATAAGTTTCGCCGATTTGACCGTAACGCATGACGTGCAATAACGCCAAAACATGATCCTCAACGTGCAACCAGTCCCGTCGCTGCAACCCATCCCCATAAATGGGCAATGGCTTCCCATGCCAAGCCGCATGAATAAAGCGTGGGATTAATTTTTCTGGATACTGATAAGGGCCATAGTTATTGCTGCAACAGGTAATCAATGCAGGAAAATTATAAGTCCGGTGCCATGCCCGAACTAAATGATCAGCACTTGCTTTACTCGCCGCATAAGGACTACTAGGCATATATGCGCTGTTTTCAGTAGACGGCTCCGCGTATGTTGGAATGTCACCATACACTTCATCAGTTGATACTTGTAAAAATCGAAATTGTGATTGCTGTACTGGTGGTAACGTCTGCCAATACGATAAACATGCTTGTAACAATTGAAACGTTCCGAGTACGTTACTTTGTAGAAAAACTTCAGGAGCAACTATGGAACGATCAACGTGGGTTTCGGCGGCAAGATGAAAAATCCAATTCGGCTGTTCTCGGCGTAACACCTGCTTAATCATGTCGATATTGGTAATATCAGATTTTACAAAAGTATAACGATCAGACGCTTTACACTCTGCCAATGCTGATGGGTGGCTAGCATAGGTTAAATTATCAATATTGATAACTCGATGCGCCGTATGCGTGAGCAAGTAACGAATAAGTGCAGAACCTATAAAACCAGAACCACCCGTCACTAAAATACGTAAAGACAAAATAACCTCGGAGATTAAACAGCAAGGGAGGCAATGCCTCCCCTTTTGGATCACATGATTTGGTTGCAAAAATAACTAAGCCACCGTCCAGCACCAGAAGTCAAAAATCTGGCAATAACTAACGTAAAAACGGTGAGCGACTTTCTGTCATGTCATAAAGTCTAGATGGTCGTCGCAGGGGTTGTCCACCATCACGCGAGATAGGAACCCATGGCACAGTTCCCATGCCAGTAGAGGGCTTTAACGTAAACAAATCAAACGGAATATTGATATAAAACCCTTTGGTAAAACTACCTTCGCCATATTGTGCTGCTGAAAGATTTGTTTTACTGGCATAAGCACCGACTACAATACCGCTATCAAACCGTTTGGCAAAATCAAGGGTTGCACCTTTATCTTTGGCTAAATATCGGCCGACGCTTAATTTAATCAATACATCGTCCGCCCATATGGGCTGGTAATAGGCAGTTAGGTGACCCGTCAAGACTTTATAATCACGAAGCGCTAACACATCATCAAAATCACGCTGCTGGACGTAGTTAATGTCAAGCCCGAGCGCCAAGCCGCGATCAATCGGACGAAATAGCACCTCGCCACCGACGCCACTAAACATGGTTTCCAACACGCCACCATACACTTGGCCAAACCAGGCATTGGCCAATGGTGATTTCCATTTCACATATAAATTTTCAAGGGCAACATCATTGCCGGACACATATTCACGAATATAGGTTCTGACACGTGGCACGCCAGTATCCATAGCATCCACTTTGAACTTAAAATCATCAAAATTGGTCAATAACGTCACACGCAGCGCACTATCAATTGACCAATGTGGATTAAATACATAACCACTACCCAGTGATGCCCCCGCCTGATACATGTAAAAAGTTTCTGGACTGCCAAAGGTTTGAATCAGATAACCATCGGCGGAATAGTAGAGACCAGGATCTTCCGTCACTAATTGCCATGGTGTATTAACAGGTGCTGGTTCAACGCGACTGATACTATCGTTCAGGGTTGCACTTAAACGATCACCTCGGGCATACGCGATAAATTTTTCCGCATCCAGCAGGGTTTCAACCATCGGCATGCCAGAGCTTAGCGTACGAATGCGATAACTTTTTATGCGTTCCGGTAATTCAGCGGCCAATAAACGACCAATCCGTTCATAAAACTCGGCATCGCGCCAATAGGCAATGGAATACCCTTCAATAATGACTTCGTTGTCGAGCAACTGGTACTTTTCAACACTAAAGCCAACCTCATTGACCAATTTTTCTGCGATATCAATCCGATCAACCACTTTATTTGGACTGGGGAGGTTCTGAGGTACGGTTCGCGGAAGCGGTGCAATTTTTACTTGAGATGCACGATGGAAATTCATGCGATAACTTGCCCCAAAACCTAGCGTATTACCACGTAAGTAATGCAACCCAACTGTAAAGTCAGGATTAACCCGATAAAGCGCACCAAGGTTAATCCGGCTATCCTGTGGTAGGACTCCAGCAATATCGTTTTGATAGTTATTGCCATCATATTCCAGTTTTATCGACAGCGGCTGCCACGGCGTATGATATTCAATACCACCAATCAAACTGGCCGAGCCTTTGAAAAAACGCTGATAATCGATTTTACCGCCACTGCCGGAAAAACCACCAGGCCGCTGACAAAAGCTATCCCTCACACGACAAAATGGATTTTGGATGGTATCGGCACGGCCTAAATACCCCCACCCCAACCCAACATGCAGGTCAACATCATGCCAGCGCTTACTTAACAGTAAACTTTCGCTTTCCAGCAAGCCAGTTCCACCAAAATCACGCAAACTCAGCGCAATGTTGGGCAGATAACGCGACTCACGCCACAGCAAAAATTTAGCATCAATGCCCTTATCTTTATAGGTTTGATCACCACTAAAATCAGGATCACTACTGTATAAGCGCGTTCGAACATCGGTATAGCGCACACTGGTTTCTAACCATGGGAATAGCTGCAATGACAAGGCCCAGAATCGATATTCCTGGTTATCATGGTAACTGATTGCAAAATCACCTTCGCTGGCAAAACGTGCCGTAGGTGTTTGCAATAAACCAATACCACCTTGTGTGAGCTGAGAGTAATCAAAGCTACGAACATCGTTGTTTCTCGTATCGGATGTGCTATAGCGTTGTTGTGGTGCAATATCAAACCGTCGTGGCGCAATAACATCAAGCCACGTGGCCTCCATATCTAAGTCTGTATCCGACCCAGATGATGTGGTACTGCCAACAGAAGTGGTATATGTCGATACAGGCAAGGTTGTTGACAAAAATTCACGACGAGAATCAGCATTAACCTTGGCGTCCACGGCGATTTGGCGTTGCTGGATTACGCTCTGTTGCATTAAATTTTGTTGCGAGAAAAGCCCATCCGCAACACCTACGCTAGGTAAAACTACAAAGGTTAACAGCAACAGCATGTGACTCACGAACGAATTAGGCCTGCGATTTCTCGATTGTTTCGACAAGACATTTAAAGAAAAAAACGGCGCAACATGGATAAACAAAGGACAAATCATGGATAAATCCTATGCTCTATCAAGTCTAACAGCTGTTCATTCAAGTCCTGCCAAGGTTCAGGCAAATACTTTTGGGGTACAGGGACGTAAAGTAAAGCACCCACAGACAATGTCACCGCAGTTTTGTTCCAGCTCGCAACAGGGATAGCTTGACGCAGCGGCGGCTGTGGTCGTTGTAAAGAAGCTCTTGATTGCACCAACCAGATTTCATCACTATCCCGCCACCCTGACATAGGCAATTTTTCTAAATATGCATATGCAGGGAGTTCACCTTGCTGATTAATCTTTTGTTCACCACCCAACCCAACAAAAGTGACATAATCGATTTTTTTATGAATTTCTAACACATAATGTCCCACATCAAGCGCTTTATCTAATTCCGGTCGAAGCACCAATGCATCAGGATCGAGAACTAATGCTAAGGGTTCGCCAATACGCCAATGCTGAATAACATTACGAAGTGCCATGAATTGCTGTGCAACATCAGGCTGTAAGTGCCAGTGCAACGTTAATAACCGCAGCTGCTCCAATACATTTTTTTTACTGGCTTCAAGTTGCTGAGTTTTATCTGTATTCACTCGATACAATTGTGCCGTCGGCCAATACCAACCATTGCCCGCTTGATAGAGCAATAACGATAACCGTGGAGCTTCTACGTAGCCGCGTAATTGCCCCTGCATGTGCACAAAAAATTTAGGCGTCAAATCGCCGGTGGGCACCACAGTACTTTGCAGCATTGTGAGTTGATTCATCACTACAGGTTGAAAATATTTATCCACAGTTAAAGCGACAGCACTAACGCTTGAAGTGACCATGAGTCCCACCGCCGCTAAGCATCCAATAAAAATATTGCGACTTGGATTAAAATTGTGCACGGTCATGCTCCTTGACAATAGTTTCAAAAAAACCAACACCAGATGCGGTTGTATTCAAGGCGAAGTCATGTGGCGACGCTAGACCATCACGAGCAACAAAACCGAGCGCTTTGGGAACTAATGTCTTGAACAATGCTTCCTCGCGGTAGGCTTGACTAACAAATACCAGTTCAACGACAGGAAAAAAGGGTGCCAGTGTCTGACGCGTCTTTAAAACTACGCCGGTTTGACTTGAAAACCAAAACTCATTGACCGCAGTTTTGCCGTCTGGAAATATCACCTCTTCGGCAATATAAACAACGGCATGCTTAACCTGTGAGATTTCAAGCTCCGTGCTATTTTTGGTTGTAATCACATGACGATTT
>JACCDR011144532.1_pt1 | contig 46802 bp, 70 predicted proteins | sample 7446431 | NCBI WGS metagenome assembly JACCDR01 (sample SAMN15323443, study PRJNA562643) | freshwater metagenome | isolation source: river surface water | place: USA:Blue River Watershed | collected 2017-08-17 | reverse complement strand
GCTCGTAGCCGCGGAAGTGCTCGGCCTTGTAGAAGGATCCTTCTGGCGGCGTCGGGCGCCCCATGTGCAGGGCAGAGAAGCCAACCGGGTCCATCAGCCGCGCCTGGTTCAGCATGTCAAGGTTGCGGCGTTCTGGCCAAAGCGCATCACCGAGTTTCTTGCCGAGGATCCCGGCAACCTTCTCGTCATCCATGATTTCAGGGATGTTGATGTAGGTCCAGTGCTTCGCTACCGCTTCGTTGTAGTGCGGGTTTGTGTGGTCGGTCAGCCGGCCAATAAGATCATCCTCGTGCCAGCGGGTATGAATGATGATGACCGCGCCGGTATTGAGCATCCGGGTATTCACAACGCGGGTGAAGAATCCCCACACCTCATCGCGCGCCGCCAGTGAATCGGCGTCCTGCTTGTTCTTGTAGGGATCGTCAATGATGAACAGGTCGGCAGATTTACCCGTACCGGAACCATCGCGCCCGATGAAACTGATCTTGCCGCCCCGGTCTGTCACCAGCTGCTCTTTCGACTTCGATCCGGTGCGCAGCGTGCAGTCGGGGAATACCCTGGCGAACCGCTCGTGCAGCATCAGCGCCCGGACATCCTCGCCAAAGTCGCCGGCAAAGGTCTGGTTGTAGGTGCCCACAATGATGTTGCGCCAAGGGTTGCGGCCCATCGCCCATGCCGGAAGCCCGCGCGTGCTCAGCTGCGATTTTCCTATTTGCGGCGGAACCGAAATGGCGAGGCGCAGGCACTTGCCGGAAATGACGCTTTCCAGCGATTCAGCCAGCAGTTTGTGTACCGCATGAATCTCGTAGCGCGATTTGGCTGCGTTGTCCTCGTCGTTCGGGTCAGGCATCATGAATTGCATGAAGCCAAGAATCGAATCCCTTGCCGCAACCGCCGCCGCTGCCTTTGCCGCCTCGCGGGCGTACAAATGCACATCGTCGCCAAGCAGGTCAAGTAGCTGCTCTGGCGTCGCGTTTTGGAGGTCGAGGGTGGACAGGTCCATCAGCGTTGTTCTTGCACCACGCAAGCGCGTTGAATGACAACCTGCTCTTGGCATGTGGCAATCGCCTTTGGTGCCGGCGCACAAGCGGAAAGCAACAAAACAATCAGGATTGCCTTCATGTCGCACCCCTCGCAAAAATCGCAGCCTCGGCGTCACGGCGACGCGCCAGCCCGCGCAATTCCACACCACCGGCAGTCCGAGGGCGCTTGATGAGTTCGGCGGCATCAGCCCACCGGCCTTCGTTGATCGCCTTGCGCATCCGCGAATGTCGGAAAGCGCCGACGCCGCAGTTCCAGGCCCACGACGCCACTGCCGCCAGGCACTCCGGGCGTTGCGCAAGCGCGGGCGCCAACTTGAGGCACTGGCAGGCGTAGGACGACAGGCCGGCGCCAAGCTCAACCTTGGCTTCGTCTTTGGTGATTCCCGGCGAGGTTTCCGTAATGCCGTAGGTGCGGCCGTAGCCTCGCGTCCAAACGGCGGGCTTAGCCAGCTTGTCGAGGTACGGGTGAATCAGCGCACCAATGCGCTTCTCGCACCCCTCAAAGTGCGCCACCAGCGGAACGGCGATGTCGGCCCAATTCATTTCGGCTTTCGCAAAGCACGATCGGCAAACCAGAACGAGATCATCGAGCCGCAAAGCATGCGGTCGAATTCGGTGTAGATCGACAGGAACGCCGCGCTCCATGTCACGCCGCCAGCAAATGCAATCGCCAGTTGCGCCACCTTCACGGCGGTGTAAATCAGAATGCAATGCCAGAAGGTCAGTAGCGGGCGCATGGCGGCGCTGAATTTGGCTACCCATCCGCCAGCCGCTTGCGCCTCTGCTGTTTGCGCGTTGATCGCCGCAATCAGGGCGTTGGTGTCGTTAGCGTCCTGGGCTTGCTGCAGGTCCATGCTTTTTTCCTTCATGCGCTGCGAGCCCTGCATTTCCTGCAGCTTCACCTGGTTCTCGAACATACGAGCCTCGTGGTCGCGCTCGGCCTGCTTGTCCTTGAGGTCCATCCAATGCTGCCCGAGGCGCGATGCGCCACCGAAGATAAGGCCGATGAGTTCGAACATTATTTGTCTGCCTTTCGGTCGAGCCCGGTGTGAATCGCCGTCAGCAATTCGTGGTGCCTGTCCTCGCTGCGACGCGCGTGCTCTTCCAGCTTGTCGAACAGCTTGGCGATGTTGCCGCGCTGCAAATCAACTTCGTCGTTGGTTTCATCAATGCGCTTTGAGTGCGCCGCCTCAAGTCTGTCAATGCGCTCGTTCTGCGATTTCCAGATGTACCCGCCAAAGGCGATGACGATTGCCCACCCCCAATCGAGGAGTTTGGCAACTACGTTGATGTCTGAGGTTGGCTCGGCCACTTCACTCTCCACTTTTAGACTTTGATTTCTTCAACCGTGATGTTGGATGTCAGCTTGCCGCCGTAAAGTGTTGCGCCGCCAACACCGTTCATCGTTACCGGATTGGCGTTGTCCAGGCCTGCGCGCACGGTAAATGTGGTGGCAGAAGTTGATCCTGCTACCACGTAAAAAATGATCGTCGTCGGAATCGGGAAGGTTCCAGGTGTGCCGTTGCAATCCTTCGATGCGGCAGCTACCGCATCAGCGGTGGAATCACGGAACACAGCAACGGTCATTTGCGTGCTGCTGTTCGTATCCTCGGTGCCCATGAAATTGACGGTCACGCGCAGAATGTTTGCGGCGTCACCTGGCGTAAGAGCCGGCGCCGTCAGAAAAAGATCGCCCTCGGTGATCTGCGGAATTGTGTTGTCGTAAGGGATTGCGGTACCAGCGCCAGTTACCCTTGATTGCGATTGCGCGTACTTAACATCAATTACTGATCCGGCAAGTGCGTTTGTCTTGCTTGGCGTAAATGCCGCTCCGTATGCCGGCCGGACGCCCGGACCACCAGAAAGAAGCGCCTGACCGGCAGTGCCGACATTGGTAGGCGATGCCCCGGTCGGATTCATCAGCGCCCACTTGGTACCGCTGGCCCGGTAGCGCAGAAGCATTTCGTGGTCGGCGTCGAAGATGTCGCCAGCAACCAGCGCATCCCCGGTGATGCCGTTCACAATCGTCAGCGCTCCGGTTGCCGTTGATCCGAGCGTCAGGTTCAGCGTCGGGTTTGTCAGCGTATTTGCGCCGACTGCGCGGATGCTCACTTCAAAGCCGTCTACCAGCGCCGTGATCGCCCCGGTTGAGATGGTCGCCGTCATCGCATCGGCGGTACCGGCAGCGGCGGCGAACCAGAGGGAGTTGTTCTGCACCTGGCTGGCGCGCGGCGCGTGATTGGCGCTTGTCGCAGCGGCAACGGAGAACAGTTGAGTTGATGCCCCGGCCAGCAACGCCTTTTCGCCGTCCAATTCGTTCAGTGCGGCCTGCACATCGGTCGCCGCAATGTTGCCTGCTGGCGTGTTTGCAATTGACGATGCCGAGCTTGCGGCGGTAGAGCCAAGGATGATCCACTTGCCGGCTGAGTAATCGGTATTGAATGTGCCGGAGGTATGTTCCGTTGCGCACACATAGGATGCTGTGCCGTTCTGCACCAAGTCACCGACAATGTAGGCGGTGGCCGTCAGCCAGGTACCGCGCGGGGTGAAGGTTGACGCTATCAGCGCCAGCGCGGCGGTCGAAAAGGCGTCTTGATGCACTACCCCGTTCTTGATGCCGCCATCGTCACGCTGAATCAGCCCTATGTTCGTGCATAGCTGGTTGATGGTCGCTACATCGGCATTCGCCTCGGCGTCGTGTTGAGCGGCGTTATACGGCGCACTCGGGTTTGCCGTTGCGTATTCCGTAAAGTTGTAGAGTCGCGTCCGAGGTGTCGGTTGCGTCATGGCACGCCTTTTTACACGTTAAATGCCGCGTTTATCTGGCAAGCGTACCACGGATTTTTGCGAGTTTCTGACCCCTACCCGAGCAGCCTCGACAGGGTGATGTTCAGCGCACCGAGTTCGTCCAGCTTTTTGATGCGCCACATGGCCTTGTTGCCGTGCCAACCATTTCCACCGGTATGGCATCCACGGCAGAGGGCTACACACGTGAACCACTGCCCCTGATTTATCTCATGGGCATCGCAAGGCCCCGGCTCGTCGCAAACAGAACACGGCAACGCCTTGACCTTGCCGACATGCTCCCGCTCTGCCGCCGTCATCGGCGCCTTGTTCTTACTCCACACGACGCCAGGCTTCCAAAAAGTCGATGAAGGCCATAGCCACAACCTTCGGGAAGTCGCGCGTCTGATCCCCGAGAATCACCAGCCCGGAGCCGTCCAGCGCCGGAATGAACTCAATCGGGTGTTGCCGCCAGTATTCGCCTATCTCGCCATCGTTCTGCGTGTCGCGGCGGAACTGATCGACCAGCAGGCGCTTCCACGTTTCGGCGTCCAGCGCCCGGTTCAGGTGCCGGTGCGATGCGGCGATTTCGTTCAGGATGGCGTGATATTTCATTTCCTGATCCCGAGACTTTTTGGGCGGTCGGAATTCGCAAATCGTGCCGTCCGGTACGGAATAGCAGTAATCCGATGCCGCGCCCCTGGCCGTCGCATTGGCGAGCACCAGCGTCTTTTTCACGACTTCTCAAACACCACAACGGCCGAAGGGAACGGCGCCCGCCCCGTTCCCTTGCCAAAGTACAGCCTGCCGCGCACAAACCGCACGGCACCCTTGAGACAGTAATCGTGCCACCACGCGGTATCGGTGCGCGACGGCAGCAAGCAGACGACCGTTGCCCCCCCCTGCGCAGCCTCATACGCCTTGCGCACCCACTTACCAATGGCGCGACCATACGGCGGATTCATCCAGCACCGCCCATGCCATTCCTGCGCCAAACCGTCTTGCTCTAGCGTGAAGTACCTTGCGCACTTCGCGTTTTCCGGCGTTGCGCACACATCCAGATCAAAGTTGTACTGGCGGTTGTACTCATCAAAAAATGCTTGCGGCGTAGCCCACTCCGGCGTCGCGCTAGACATCATTCCTTTGCGTTGCGCTTCGTTCATGTCACGTTTCGCTGATCTGAATGCCGTGACATGCAAGCATCAGTTTGCGCTTGAGGCGGTACACCGGCAGCTTGCGCGTCGCGTCGCTTTTTACGTCCTCGACCACACGCCGCTCGCCCTCCATATAGGTAAAGTCCGCAACGTAGTCGCAAACGTGAACCCCGTTCACCACGCAGGCATACGGAACTTGCAGCGCGAGCCCGCTGATCTTCCCGGCGCGCTCAAGCATCACCAGCTCTTGATGCCGGCGTGATTCCTTCTTGGAGTCGAATCCGTCCGTTTTGACGTTCGCGTATTTGTTGCGCTTCGGGAGCGGCGGCATTTGAGGCGGCTCACCAACGCCGTGATGGACCACATGCAGGTAGCCTTTTTTGTTCCACTCGTCCAACTGCTCCTTAGTCCACCTCAATCCCTTTGCCATGCTTCCCGCTCCTCAATCTCAAGCAGTCTGCGCTTGCGCTCTTTGCCGCTCGATCGGTTGTTGTCAAACTGCGCCTCGCCAATGTGATACAGGCCGCAGAACTGGCAGTGATACGCATGCCGTGGCACCGATATCCGGTTGTCGCGGAAAGCCACCTTTGCCGCCTTGGCGTAGCTCGGGAACGTCACCTTGCCGGCGCATGCGCTTTGCTGAAACTCACTCACGCCAGCCATCCCCGCGATTGCCAAGCGCCCACTGCGCTTTGATGTCGGCCCGCAGGCGATCCGCAGCCAGTTTGCCGCGTCGCGCCTCTATGTTGTTCAGGCGCTCGGCCAGCCATTGCCAGCCGCCGTTGGTGCCTGCTCGCCGGATCCACTCTGACGTTTCGCATCGGTGTCGGAACTCCTCGTCAAATGGCATTGGCCTTATTCCGCCAATCCGTCATATCCCAATTGCCTTTTCCGTGGTTGCAGGCGCCGCACAAGACCTGCAAGTTGTCAATGTCCAACGCCAGATCAGGGAATATCCGGCGCGGCTTGATGTGATCTACATTCATGACAGCGCCGGTCGCCGGAGTAGCGCCGCAACACTGACAGCGCGCGCCATGAAGTTTCAGCGCCTTCATGCGCAACACACGCCACTCGTAGGTTCCGAGGAATGCGTCGCCTGACACTGAAACGGTTGGCTTCTTCTCCGGCTTGGGGTCGGTATCCCACCAATCCTTCGTCAGTTCGTATCGAGCAACTGGCTTGCTCTTGACTTGCCCGATGATCTTCAACGCAGAAGATGTGTGCTTTACGCCCTTCTTGTTTTTGCGTGCCTGTTTGCTTCCACGCGCCTGCATCTTGCGCTCCAGCTTCGCAAAATTCACAAGCTCCATACTTCTATCGCCATGCCTGGCGAGCCAGCCCTTTGTGAGCGGATACGGAATGCCAAAAGCCACCGCTTCAGCCTTGGTGATCGTCGTCGGGGTTCGAACCCCGTACTTACTCTGTAGGTACTCTTTGATCTTCATGTTTTGCCCTTGAGTTCTACCGGTTCGAACCCCGAGCCCCCCCTACCCCCCAAAGGGAGGAGAGGCCGGTTTTGCCCTTTGAGACTGACTCGGACATCACCCCTGAGAACTCCCCTGCATTGCAGCACCGCCCGCTTTGAGCGCCCCTGACCACGTTCTCGCATGGTTGCCGCGTACAGGCTGGATAATCGCGGCACTACAAAAACAAAACGCCCTGTCTGCTGGACCTCCGGTACTGGCATACCGTTGCCTTTCGGCGTGAGGCCCATGAGACAGGGCGCTACTGGTGTGCCAGCACCATGAAACAGATCATACACGATAAACGTGGCATGTATCAAGCCCCCAAATCAAAAAGTTTCGGGAACGGCTTGTAGCCCCTCGGCAGCAGCTTGACATCATCGCGCCTCACCGGAGCCATCGCTTCCAGCTCAGACGCGGCCCAAGACAGCAGCGATGCGCTTGTGGCTATGGCGCATATCTGTTCGTGCGTCAAACGCTCAAACGGCAGTTCAGCTATCTCGGGCCTGAGTCTAGCGCCGCGCACGACCAGCTTGCGCAGTTGGGGCGTGGCTTCCTCCCATGCGCCAGGACCGACCATCGGGTTGACTTCCCTACTCATCATCCCGCCCTTCAAGACATCCTAGAGCTTCGTGAATCAGCCAGATCAGCGCATACACCACTACCGCCGCCAGCAGAAGCGGCGCCACAACAATGAACGCAGCCCAAAACTTCACCTTGCCACCCCGCATGAGTTTGTCATGTCGCGTGTTCGCTTCCATGTCGCTTCCTTGAGTGCGCGTAGGCAATCTGCATCGACTTCATTTTGCCGAGCACGTTCTTGGTGATTTCCACGTTCGGCGTCGCGTCCACAGACCAGCCGCGCGGCGGTGACTTGCCGGTGATTTCCTTGAAGCGGTGGAATGCCCTGCCGTTGATGGTGTCCGGGTTGCCCCATGAGCGGCAGTAGGTGACGATCTGCTCGTACAGGTGCCGGTGGTCGTCGGCCAGCTTCTTTTTGCCGATCATCACCACTTCGCGCATTTCGCCTGGCTGCGCCTCAACCATCGACTGCGACTTGATTTCATGCCCGCACTTGATGCAGCGTTTCATCATCGGCGTGAAGCCACATGAGGGGCAAGCCTTGGGCTTTTTCTCCTCGTCGTCGCGCCTGATCGCCTTGTCCAGCTTCTCGCCAGCGTCAAGGTGGTCCAGCCCGTTGAAAAAGATGTTCTCGTAGTCCTCTGCGAACCGCAGGATGTTGCCGGAGTGATCGAGCAGCAGGCAGTCAACCTTGCCGGTATCAGGCGAAGCGCGGAGCCCGCGGCCCCACATCTGAATCGCCTCACTCAGCGACTTGCGCAGCGGCCGGCAATCGACCACGCAGCCAACGTCAGGCACGTCGAATCCTTTTGAGAGCGCCGAAACCGATATGAGGATCCGCAAGCGCGAATCCGGCTTTTTGTACTCATTCAGGAGTTCTGCGCGCTCCGTGTCCGTCGTGTGACTCGTGAACACCGCAGTATTCACACCGGCAGCGTTGAATTGCCGCGCCAGCTCCTCGCAGTGCGCGATGGTCGCGCCGAACACGATTGTCTTGCGCCCTTCGCCGTACTTTGCCCACTCGCTCACCACATCCCCGACAATGGCAGTTCCACGCTCTGCGGCCGCGGTATCCGACCACTCGCCGCCGACCGTCGCCGCGCCGGTCATGTCAGCTTTGGTGCACGAGAAAACCCGCATCGGTACCAGCACCCCGGAATCAGTAAGGTCGTGCATGGTCGCGGCGTTAATGAGGTTGGTGAACAGCTTGCCAAGGCCGACAGAAAACGGCGTCGCACTCAGGCCGATCACGCTGGCGTCTGTCGTGTTGATGTGCTCGGTCCACGCCTTCAATTGCGTGTGCGCTTCGTCAATCACGATCACATCGGCCGGAGGCCACGAACGCCGCGCAAGGGTCTGCGCGCTGGCGATCTGGAACGGCATGCGGGAATTGAAACGCCAGTGTTGCGCCTGGATGATGCCGTGCGCGCTCAACCCGTAGCGGTCAGCCACTTCGCTGGTCTGGTTGATAAGCGTCGTGCGGTCGCATACGAAAATCGCCTTCTTGCCGCGTAGCAGGGCTTCGTGGATGATGCGCAGCCCGAGGTACGTCTTGCCAGCTCCGGTGGGCGCCATGATGAGCTGGTTCTTGTGGCCCTCGCGCCGCCCCTGCCGCAATGCTTCATGCGCCGCATGCTGGAATGCGCGCGGCTCGGGAAACGTGTCCGAGGCGTAGTTTGGGGTGTCAGCGCCCCACAAGAGGCCTGTCACTTGACTGTCGCCCAATCGCGGCTCTTATCGCCTTCTCTCGCCGGTTTGAATAGCGCCGCCCCCATCCCTTTTCTCAAACCAAGCGCACGCTCGGCAAGCAGTACACATGCGTCGGTTCTGCGTCCACCCCATAGACCTTCATTCAGACTATAAAAATGTTTTGCAATGAACACTTTTGCGCTCAACCTAGCATCAAAGAATCTGATGTTCATGATTGCAGCCAGACCGCCAAACTTTTCTTTTTCGTCGGCAGGCTCTTTTCCGATTGCTTGCCATGCACGATCGGCAACACGCCACATCGGGGAATCTTGATGCCACCCATTAACCAACTCAACCGCTAGTATTTTTTTCCATTTACGGCGCAATCTTGACGCCGCATCCGCCGCACTGTTTGAATCGACACTTTCTTTGCGAAGCGCCAATTCCTCTTGAATCTCCTGCTCTCGCAAAATCTCTTCTTCACTTTCCATCGTCGCCGCCTTTCCTTTTCAGTTCACGCTCAAGGCGCTTGACCTTGCGGATCAGTTCGCCCTCTCGGTTCAGCATGCCCTTCATGCGGCTTTCCTGGGTGGCAACAACCACCAGCAGTCGCTTGTTCTCAGCCATCAGGTGCGCCAGCTTGTCATCGGCGGCAAGCAAGGCGAGGTCGGCTTTCATCTGCGCGATTTCGAGTTCGGCCTGCGCGGATTCTTCCTGTTCATTTAAGTCATCAGGAATTTCGCTATTCTCACCGTCAGCCGGAGATGCGCTCCCGCCAACGGTTTCCGCCGTTTCATTTACTTGGCTTTTGACTTCGGATTGCTTTTTATTCTTTTTTCCGATGTTCTCGGTATTCATCTTCGCGCCGGTAGCGGTCACGCGCTCTTTGCTCTGGTTACTTGTAACCGTTACAAGTGATGCCCGGACTGAGCCGACGAACGGATGCGATACGCCGATCATCTTGGCAATCTGGTTGTCGCTCCACTGCGACCACTCAGGATCCTTGAGTAGCGTCAGTGCGGCCGTGCGCTTGTCATCGTTGGTGCGGCGAAGCCCGTGGCTGATATTCGAAGTTGCCCCGAGCAGAACCGCCTCGCGCTTGGTGCCGGTGCATACCTCTGCCTCGATGTCATCCAAGCCAGCCAGCCGGTGCGCGTGAAAGCGATGAAAACCGTCCACCAGCCAGTTGTCAGAGCCATCAAAGCAAACGGAGACTGCGGGCAGCTTGTCGCCGGCAAGCAGAGCATCCGCGTATTCCTGTACTGCCTGTTCATTCAGCGCCGCCCGCGACTGTGTACCGCCGTCAATGCGGATGTCGGTAATTTTCATGCTGGAAAATGCTCCTTCAAATCTTCGGTGATGTGCCTGGCCAAGCAATCGGGGTCGTAGTAGCCAATGACAAACAGCCCTTCGGCCTCAACGCGGCCATACTTGGCTGTGCCTTCGGATGCGCTCAACACTTCCCCGCTCTTGATGTAAACAACGATCTGTCTGCCGGTGGTTTCCATCCGGGCCACCAGATACTCAGCGTATTGGCGGGCCGTCAGGGTCATCAGGCAGCGACTTGTTGGCGAGCCCGATCACGCCCGTAAGTGAGGCGCTTTTTCTTGCGCGCCAGGCGCTCAACCGTGCGCGATTTCTTGTAGGCAATGTCCTCGGCCACCACATCAGCCGCCTTGAACGCGCCCTCGGTGACTTTCTCGATCGAATCGCCGTACTCGGACGGAATGGCGCCGCGCACACGCGACCAGTTGTGAACCACTCGCGGGTCCAGCCCCAAATCGCGGGCGAACTCGGAGAGCGCACCGCGGGCACCGCCGATGTTGGCGTAGTGCTCCTCGATGCGGTTAATCAGAACGGCTTTGAAAGGCATGTCGTTTTTCCTTGAAGTTTTTGAAACTGAATGCATGATAAACGTTGCATTTATCATTTGTCAAGTGTAGCATTCAATTTCGGCGGCGATGGCAGCGTGTCCGCAGTACGTAGGGCGATGGGGAGGCGACGGCAATGCCCCTACCAAACAGGCGTATGAGAGTCGCCGATTCACACACAGGAGAAAACATGACGACAAGCGCCACAGCACGAGACATCTTTTGCAATCAGTTCGCCGCAGACATTTGGAACGCCATTGGTGCATCAGGCAAAGGCGCCCGCAGGCCATCCTTCCGCACCGAGGCCAAGCGCGGCGCGGCCAATGGCTGTCGCGGCAAGAAGCACAGCGCCCCGGTGAAGCCGAAACGTCGCCCAGGCCGCAAAGCTCTTGCCGCCTATCGCACTCAGTACACACACGTAATGACGCACCTGATTACCAATCGGCGCGATCGCAAAGGTACGTGATGAACGCAGTACCTACCCAAGTGCGCAATGACATCGCCGCCGTAGCAAGGCGCTACGGACTGACCGATGCGAACGTGAAAATCATGCTCGAAGATGCCCGCAAGGCACCTGTCAGCACATCAAGAACCTATGCCGCGATAGTGCGGTCGCTGGTGAAGCAATGATCGCAAAGCTGATCTGCAGATGGCTTGGGCACAAATGGGGTCCGTGGCGTGATTCCGGCGATATGGGCCTCACAGAAAGCCGGGAATGCGATCGGTGCGGCAAACTTGTTGCGCGCCCAAACACTCAAAAATTGTGGCGCAGCCAGCAAGATCCCGGCAATTGGGATGTAGACCATGATAGCGGCGTGATTGGCGAGGTTGTCATGCTGCCGCCAGGCATGAGCCCATCAGAATTCCGCAGGCCGATTCCGCCAAGCGCATTCGATGTTGAGCATGACGGCCTGACATTCCATGTCAAGGGCACGCACTACAGGGGAATACCGGAGGGGAGTTTGTCGCCGCCAGAGCCCGCTTCGTTTGAGGTCGAGTCGATCTGGCTTGGCGATGTCGAAGTCTCCAAATGGCTTGCCGAGAACGCGCCCAAAGTCGTGCCGGAGATTGAGGGGCGGCTTGCATGAAAAAAGACCGCTCCCGCTATTGGGCAGAGCGCCACGCTCAAAAGCAATATGACCCGGCGTATCGCGCCTATCGCATCAAAATCACCAAGGCTTGGCAGAAGCGAAAGAAGGCCAAAGCGTGATCTGCCCTCAGTGCAACAAAACACCTAGGTGCATAGACTCCCGCCAGCGCGGCCCAACCCGTTGGCGCCGATACGCTTGCGAATGCGGGTATCGGTTCAGTACCGACGAGGCCATTGTCGGCACCCGGATAGCGGAGCCGGAGCCCGTAGCACCGCCAGACCTGACCAACCACATCGAGGCCATCGAAATGCTTACGGGCACCATCACCGAGGCCATCGCCACGTATAGGCGGGGGAATGCATGACACTGCGAATCGTTCCTCTCACTCTTGCTCAACTGAATCAGTTTGTTGAGCAGCATCATCGCCACCACAAGAAGGTTCAGGGGCACAGGTTCAGCATCGGCCTGGCAAACGGCGACCAGCTCGTAGGCGCATGCAGTGTCGGTCGCCCGATAGCGAGGGCACTTGACCCATACGCAACCGCAGAGGTCACGCGGCTAGTAACCGATGGCACCAAGAACGCATGCTCAGCACTTTACGGCGCCGCCGCTCGGGCGGCTAAGGCAATGGGGTACGGGCGGATCCAGACCTATGTGCTTGATGTCGAGCCAGCCACTTCACTCAAGGCAAGCGGATGGCGCTTCGACGGCATGACGGCTGGGGGGGATTGGAACCACAGCAAAGCCTACGCAGGTAAGCGCAGAACAGACCAACCCATGCAGCCAAAGCAGCGCTGGGTGAAAGAACTGACGTCAAAAAACAATAGGTAGTGGTCTCAGCCTGATAGGTGCTGCGGGCAGAAAGTATAAACCCCGCGTTTTTCGGCACTCAGGCCAGAAGCGCACCAATCCGTTGTGGTTTTACAGATGTTTGCGTAAAAGGCTGGCGAGGGGGGAAATTTTGTCGGGGGGTGATAGTCAAAATCGCGGGGCCGCGCGCTGAGGGGGTGGGAGGGGCACTCGGGCACCGTGCCTCGCCCTGGCCCTGCCGCATCACGCCGCGGCTGGCCTACGCCCCGAGCCAGACCGGTCGCCACCAGGCCGGATTGAATAGCGCTCTTGGCTATTCACCATGCGCGCACAACTGGATTGTCCAGCAATATCAAGCCTTTATGCCGCTTCGCCTTGCGCGTTGCCCGTGTTTTGCCCTGAAATTGGCACCGTTTCGGCCGTTTTCCGCCTGTTCGCAAGCTCCGCAGCCCGAGCCAGAGCCCCGGCCAAGCCTGCCAGATCGACCCCGCCACCGGGCGCAGCCTTGAGTTTTTCGAGCCGGTCTACCGCATCATGCGTGATTCCGCATCGGTTCAGCAGGTCATAACATGCGCTTAGCCTGCCATTGTTCGGCTGAACCCTTCCCCGGACCACTTTCCCTATGTATTTCACCGCTTCCGGCACATCTGCCATTGCCCCGGCCACGCTAATCAATTGATTTTGAACCAAAGCGAGCGCGTTGGATTCGTTTCCAGATTTCACAATGTGGGATACGGTTTCACAATCCGGCACTGTATTGGCTAGATAGGGGTTTGGCTTGCCCTTCTGGAAGGCTGGATTGCCGCCCCTGTTGCGTTTGGGCTCCTCGGCTAGTACCAGCTCACCGCCATCATTGCCCGGTGTGGCCCCTTGATCTGTCGCGCCACTTGAAACGCTTACAAGGGCAGACGCCGCGAGCTTATCCGCCTCGCCAGTAGGCAGGCTTGCCCCGTTCGGAATCCCCGAGCCCTTCGCCAAAGCCCGCGCCGCCTTGCGCCTGGCTGCGCGTTCTGCCGCTTCCCGCTCTTGCTTGTCAGTCGTTGACCCCTGCACAAAGCTGTCTACCGAAGCCCCCGAGTAACCCGGCACCCGTTGCCCCCTGATTGCTTCCATCCGTTCCGCCAGTGTCGCCATATCGCCCCCATTTCACGAGAATAAAAAAATACTTGACAAACGGTAAACGCCGCGTTTATAGTACGGCATCAGATAGCAACACTCTACACCGTCTTTCGGTGCCCTGCTTTGGGGAGATTGCAGAAAGTGCTTGACAAACAAAAACCCGCTGTGATAGGCTTCGTTCAGGTGCTCAAAACACCTGCTGGACAGAGCAAGCGGAACCCGCACCCGATAGAAGCGGTTTTTTTGCGCCCATCATCGGGGGTGCCCCACACCGTAAGGCTGGGGGCTTCGCTGGCTTGGCTTGCTCCATGTCCACGCAGGAGTTTTGACACCCCCACCCTTTCCGGTCTGCTCAAAACAGACTTGGCAAGGCCCTCGAAGTCTCAGCAAGGAGCATCTGCCATGCGCAAACCCAACGCACCCCGCGTGTATCCCCGCATCACCGAAGACCAGCTCGAAATGATTCAGGTTCAGATCGCCAAGACTTGCGACGTTCTGAACCGTGCGCCGGTATTCACCGCAACCCTCGAACGCACCCTGGCCAACCGGCTGGGCGTGCGCAAGCTCGAATTGCTGCGCCAGCCGTTGTACCCGCTTGCCCTGCAACTGGCCCGCGCTGATCTGGCGCAGGCCCGCAACCTTGTTCGACACCTCCACGCCGCACTTGAGGCGCGCGAGGCGATGGACCTTACCGCGCAAGACCTGGGGCTGCATGCAGGTGTTGCGTATCCAACCGTGTCAAGTTTCGACTTGACATACATCAAACCGGTAGCAGCCGGTCAACACTGAGAAGGAGTTATCACTATGTCCTACCGCAAGCCCCACCAGATCGCGAACGCGCAATTTTTATTGCAGGTTCGCGGAGTACGCCCCGCCGCCGCTTATTTGCGCACGTGCGGATTCAGCATCGAGGCCGCGTTTTACATTCTGAGCGTGACGCAATCATGAGCTACGCATCCGACATACCCGCCAGCGTTGCCGCCGCCGCTTTTCAGGGAACCAGCTTCAACCCAGAACGCCGCGCCGAATCAGCCCGCAACGAGTACGCGCAGACCATCGCGCAAGACCTCGAAACCCTGCGCCAGCACGCCACCAAGGGCGGCACGCTGGACCAACTCGACGAGCAATTCGACCGCTACCGCGCCGGCCTGCGCAGCCGCTATACCGCGTGGCTGTCCAGCGAATCGCGCTGCGTTTCCTCGATGATCGCCGGCCCGAGCAACTTCCCGGCACGCCGCATGCAGAAGCGCGCCGATATCGCGCACCGCCGCATGGGCGACTACATCCAACACCGCGAAGCCGCGCTCAAGGCCGCAATCCGCAACCTGCGCCCCGACTTGCGCCCGATCATGTCAGGCGATGCCAACGCAATCGAGCGCCTGACCGCAGAGATCGCCCAGGCGGAGGCCGTGCAAGCGCGCATGAAGTCGGCAAACGCCGCAATACGACGCACCAAAAAGGCAGGCCCGGGCGCCCAGGTCGCCGCGCTTGTGGCCCTCGGGTTTTCCGAGTCGCGCGCCAATGACCTGCTCAAGCCCGACTTTTGCGGCCGCATCGGGTTTGCGGACTATGAACTGACCAACAACGGCGCGAACATTCGGCGCATGCAAGAGCGCCTGAACAAGATCAGCGCCGCCAAGGCCCGGCCCGACACCGAGGCCCAAGGCGAGCATGCGCACATCGCGCTTTGCCCGGCTGAGAACCGCATCCGCTTGACGTTTGCCGGAAAGCCTGACGCCAGCGTGCGCGACACCCTCAAGAGCGCCGGTTTTCGCTGGGCGCCATCACTTGGTGTTTGGCAATCCTATGTGAACCAGCGCGCAATGGAAGCCGCGCGACAGGTCGCCGGCCTGCAGCGTGAGGCGACATCATGAAGCCGATCATCATCAATGGCAGCCCATGCGACAAGTGGGAAGAAGCCCAGGCCGCGCAGCATGCGCCGTTCGTTTACATCATGTCCTGCGGTTCACGTTGGGGCGGCGAGGAGCCCGGCGACATTGCGGACCTTCTGGATGCGCTCAAATCCGCAACGCTTGACCCGAAGTTCGAGAAATACGGCAACTTCATCAACCCGAGCCCATGTAGAGGCGTGCGCAATCCAGAATGGGGATATGGCGCGAAGGTGCCGGAATGGATTGATGGCGAACCGCTCTACGCGGCTCCGGTTACCCGGTTTTTCGGCAATTTCCTGAACCTGTCGCACGTGTTCAACATCGACACCAACGACGCGCCAACTATCGCAGCATTGACCGCAGCCATCAAGGCGAACATTGCAAGCGAGGCGTACCAAGAGGCGCGCAATCCGCGCCAGAAAAAAGCAGCGTAACCCAATCGCCGCGCGCCAGGTAGCAGCCCGACGCGCGGCTAATTCACCCAAACCGAGAAGGAGCCATCCAGATGAACTACGAACATTTTACCGCTATCGGCGGAGAACTCATTGCACCGGGCGATATCGTCCGCATCCCCCACCGTGGCGCAGCATGGCCGGCCGTGATCCACGAGGCAGGCCGCAGCATCACCGCCCGCCCAATGGCCTTGAATGGCTGGCAGTGGGAAGAACCGCGCCGCGTCTCGGCTGATGATTGCTGGTTTCACATCACCCCGAGCGAGGCCCGCGCGCTGGAATTGCCGAAGGTGGCAGCATGAGCGGATACACGACAGGCATTTACCGCGATCAGGACACCGGGCGCCAGCGTTGGGCAGTGTGCGGCCCCACCGATACATGGTATTTCCCCGCCAGGTACGGCAAAGCCGCAGCGCGCGCACTGTGCCGGCGCCTTAATCGGGAGGTGTACAAATGAGCGCGCAGCACACCCCCGGCCCTTGGCGCATTACTCCCGCAACGCTTCCAAATGGAACGGTTGGATTTTTGAACATTGACCATGACGAATGCGCGCAATATAAAGGAATCATCGCATCAGTGAGCGACGCTGAATGTATTGAAGGCATCAGCAAGGGCGAACGCGACGCAAACGCCGCCCTTATCGCCGCAGCGCCCGATCTGCTGCACGCCCTCGAAATGGTGCGCGACGCAGACGAGGACAGCAAGCGTGACCACGGCCCGCAGATACCAAGCCTTGCGCGCGCCAAGATTGACGCAGCCATCAAGAAAGCGAGGGGCGAGGCATGAACACAATAGCCCAATGGTACGCAGCACAGGCCCGCGTAGCCGAGCTGGAAGCCGCACTACAGGGAGCCGCCACAGTGATTCAAAAATCACTCGCACACCTACCGGCAGACGGCTTGGCTATTCATGCTGGCGAATGGCTTGGAACTATCCGAGAAACCCTGAAACGCGACGAGGTGGCACCATGACCGCCCTATACAGCACCGAGCCGGTCCTGATCCTGGGCACGCGCTGGCGGTATGCCATCGACAGCAAGGGCCACGGCGATTATCAGTACGCCGACGCGCGCAACTGGCTACCGTTCGCCGCCTACAATCACAAGCGGCATGGATTGATGACGCTGGCCGAGCTGCGCGCCGCTTTGTACACTCCGAACCGAGCCGCAATTGAGGAAGCGCGCAAGGCGATCAACACCACACCAGATTTTCAACTCCGGCCGGCACCTTCGGCTATGCAGTTCAACCTGATTTGAAGTGATCCACGTACATTCCCAACCCGGCCACGCGCCGGGTTTTTATTGCATTGCCGCGAAATCTCCGGCACAATCCCGCGCATGAAAACGGTAGGCGACCGCATCAAGGCTAGACGCGCCGAACTTGGTCTCACTCAAGCGGATGTGGCGACGCTCGCAGGCATCAAGCCGCCATCGCTTCACGACATTGAATCCGGCCGCACCAAGAGGCCCGCAGGCGATACGCTGGTCAAGCTGGCAAAGATTCTCAAGACCACACCAGAGCAGCTGCAATCAGGCCGACAGACCGACAGCCGCGGCGCCATCGCACGAGCAATCGACCAGATACCGGACCAAGATTTACCGAAGGTTCAGGCCATGCTAAATCGCCTGATCCGCCAGGCATCACCCAAGAAATGAGATAACGGCCACCACTCGGCCAACGATCCGCACCGAGCTTACATCGCTGGGCAGCACAATCTCAGGCTGATATCGCGTCATCGGAGAATCAGGCGACAGCATCAGCGAGCCGTCATGCCTCACGAACACCCACCGCAGCCGAGCGCCGCCAACATGCTCAATCAGATACTTTGAGCCATCGCGCGGAGACGCACGATCGCCAGTATCAATGATGACAATATCCCCGCGCTTGACGCGGTACGACATCGAATCATCCGGCATCTGGTAGAAGGCCAGCGTTTCAGGATCCCACCTCGAACGCTCGACAATGGCCGCACTGATGATGTACGGCCGATCCCACGGCGGCAATTGCGCCCCGGCCGGGTCAACATACTCCGGTATCTGATACGCCCCAATCTCAACCGCCCTCCCCTTCGGTTTGAAAGTAACCATTTGCCTACCTCTCATTTTTGTTCTTGACAAATAATTAGGCTTGCCTTATTTTTGCAACTCAGCGTGATGGAGTTGCGAAATGTCAGTCAGGAAACTCAGCATCAAAGGCTTTGTCCGGGTAGGCGTGAGAATGGTAGTGCAGCAACCGTTCGGCAGACACGCCAGATACGTGAGCCACAACCATAATCATGTGCGCAGGAATAATCCCGCGCTGGCGCCAGCCATTGACGGACTGATTGGACACCGGCTTTCCCTGATAGTCGCTGACCAACTTTCTCAGCACGCCAGGTGGCCTGTTCAGATCGAACACGCCGGCCTTTTCGTTCACCTTCTTGATGACCTCCTCGGTGATCGAAGGCGCATACACCTTTGCCTTGGCGCGATTCACCACCGCACGAGGCGGACCCTTCACCGGCCTCTTTTCCGGCTTTTTCGCAGCACCCATAAACCATTCTCCTAACGGGGTAATCCCGCAATGACATAAGTATCTGTCAAATAGATATTTATGTCAAGCACTGTACATTTCACTTGACACACGTTACACGCCACGTTTATTATGTAGATGTCAGTTCGCCACACCACACAGGAGAAACAAATGCCATCCACGCTTCGAGTTTATGCAGTCACCACCGGCAAGACCACGCGCCTTGTGCGCGCACCAAACAAGGCGCAGGCCATCAACCACGTTGCCCGCGACACCATCAAGGCGGAAGTGGCCGACCAGGAAACGCTGATTACCGAGATCGCAACCGGCGCCACGGTAGAGGACTCAGGCGGTGCCGAATGAACAGCCTCACGGTAATCAAGCGCGACGACGAGCCGCAAAATGCAGTGGTGCATTTGTTCGCACCCAAGCGCATCGAGATTGACGCGCCCGAGGGCATGGAAGTTATCTGCGACTACGAGCGCCATGCGTTCCGCTCGATGATCGAATACGAGCAGCTTCACCAGAAGGCCATTGACCAGATTTTGGCCGTGATGGGGAACGCCACCATCATGCGCTTCCCTGATGGTAGCTACTACGCCCGCGAGGTGATCCAGCGCGAGGCTTTCACCATCAATCCGGAGCCCTATTCCGCTCTGGTTTTCCACAAGGGAGGCGCATGAGCAACCCTACCCGCGATCCATACGAAGCAGCAGCAGCAATCGCCGTCATCGCAATTTTCTTCTTGGTGATGCTGTCAGGCTGCGCACCAATTCCGACGCTGCAACAAGGCCCGTATTGGTTCCAGAGCGGCACACCTTCAATCCTGCCGGAGCATGTGGTCTACAGCTACAAACCCCCGGTGGAATGCGGCCAGCCGCTTGTTCCTGTCGGCGGCCTGGCTTGCGGTGCGGCCGTTCGCAACGGACAGCAAGTGTTCCTGATATGGGTCGATTCCAGCCTGTCAGGCCCCGACCAGAATTGCGTGTTGAACCACGAACGCATGCACCGGCTTGGATGGCACCACGCGCAGCGCGCACCGGCCAATCGCGCCGAGTATTGCGGGGATGATCTAAGGGTAGGCAAATGACACCACACCAGCAAGCGGCCGAGTGCCGCGCCAGGATCGAATCGCGCCGCGCCTATGACATGGACATCGGCGGTGTGCGATCAAAGGACGAGCGCGAGATTGTCTTGCGCATCATTGAGGCCGAGCAGCGACGCGCAAAGCCACGTTTGAAACTTGTAAGGAGAACCGCATGACCGCACAGTTGACAGTAGCGCCGCCCGCGCACGTATCGTCGCAAGGCATCCCATCCAAGATGATCGAGTACGCCATGCAGCAGGGCGCCGACATCGAGAAGCTGGAACAACTCTTTGCCCTGCAGCAGAAGTACGAGGCCAACGAGGCGCGCAAGGCTTACGTCAAGGCGATGGCCGACTTCAAGCGCAACGCGCCGGAAATCACGAAGGACAAGCAGGTTTCGTTCAAGACCGAAAAGGGATTGACGGAATACATGCACGCCACCATCGGAAACGTGGTCGAGAAGATTGTCGGCGCGCTGGCGATGTTCGGCTTCTCGCACCGTTGGGATATCAAGCGCGGCGAAGGTGGGCTCATCGTCGTTACGTGCGTTGTCACGCATGAACTCGGGCACTTCGAGGAAACCACGCTCGAGGCCGGGCTGGACACCAGCGGCGGCAAGAACAACATTCAGGCCATGATTTCGACCAAGACCTACCTTGAGCGGCATTCACTTCTGGCGGCGACCGGCTTGGCCACCAAGGACCAGGTTGACGACGATGGCCGCGGCGCCGAGCCCAAGGGCATGCCGGCAGAGCGCGAGGGCGAGCTTGCCAAGGCGATCAAGGCAGAAACCACCAAGGCCGGCGCCAAGAAGGCATGGCAAGCCGCGGTAAAGGAATGCGAGGCAGTTTCAGATGTGGCCGCGGCGAACCGTCTCAAGGAAATCATGCTGGCCCACGCCGCAACGCTTGACAAACCCACCGAGAACAAAGATGCAGCAGGGAACGAGTGATTGGTTTGCCGCCCGGTGCGGCAAGGTGACAGCCTCGCGCATTGCCGACATCATTGCGCGCAACAAAGACGGCAGCGAGAAAGCCGAGGCCAAGACCTACCGCGCCGAGCTGGTTGCGGAGCGCCTGTCCGGGCTCCCTACCCCCTCATTCTCCAATGCCGCAATGCGTTGGGGCACCGAGAACGAGCCAGCCGCGCGCTTGGCATACGAAGCCTTGACCGGAAACGCAGTCGTTGAAACCGGCTTTGTAGCGCATCCAAAAATTGCCATGACCGGCGCATCACCCGATGGCCTGGTGGAGCATGACGGCCTGATCGAATTGAAGTGCCCCAACACCATGACGCACATCGGCTATCTGACCAACGGCCTGCCGCCAGCGCAATACTGCCCGCAGATGTTGTGGCAGATGGAGTGCACCGGGCGCCAGTGGTGCGACTTCGCCAGCTACGACCCGCGCCTGCCGCTCGAGTACCGCCTGTTTGTGGTCCGGTTTGAGCGCGACGAGAACGCCCTAGTGGTCATGCGGCGCATGGTTGGCGAGTTCCTGGCGAGCATCGACAAGCAGATCGCGGATCTGCGAGATTCGGTGCGAGAGCGATTGGCTGCATAGATCAACGGGGCGGCGCACCGAAAGAACTTCGGTAACAGCATGGGGTGCCGAATACTGGCAAAAGCCTTTCAGGGTACGCATGCCGCCCCACCCAACAGGAGAAAGTATGACCAAGAACGAACTAATCGAGCAGGCCGAGGCGCTTGAAACCGTCCTAATCGGTGCGCGTGGCGGGCCTAATGTAAATGTGTTTGGCGCTCAAATATCATGCACTGCGTGGGTGCAGCAGTTTGGCGAATCAGTTGCCAAGTTTCTCCGCGCCCAAGCCCAAGCCCAAGCCCAAGCAACGCCGGAGCAGGTTGCGCTGGAAGTTGACCCTGCGATTGCGGCAAAAACGTTGGCTGGCTACGCCAACAAAGAACACACCACAGCAGATGTCACACTGCGCAACATGACCGAGGAAGACTTCGACAAAGCGCATGGCGTGGTGTCTGATGTTGCGGAGTTGGTTGAAAACATAACTGGCGATGCTAGGTTTTACGTGCAGCACGAAGATATTGCAGGAAGGATGTTGCAAGCAGCCGACGCACTCACAGCGCAGCAGCAGCAGCTTGACTTCCTAAAGCACAAAGTAGCTGTTGGGGCCGACCTGATGCGGATTGACCGTGAACACATCGAGAAGCTGGAAGGGCGCATAGCGGAGTTGAATGCAGCAATGACACTTCTTGCGCTGTCAAAATGACCCGCAACCTCATCCTCGTATGGGCCGACTCCGAAACCGGAGAGGTGATGAATCTCGATGGCACATCCTCAAGTGTGATTGTGCCGAAGGAGCCACACAGCTATGTGCAAACCGGACTCGTCGATAAAGTAGATGATGTTGTAGTGACGCACAAGCAAGCAACCAAATACGCGACGCAACCGCTCTACGCAAAAGGAAAGGTTGACCTCTCAGGCGCGGCGGTGAAGCTGCCGGAAAAGGTATCGCGTATTGTTGAATCTCCCGTACAACAGATTTGCGACATAGCTTGGAACGATTGTATAGATCAGATCATTGCAACGAGGCCGAAGGGGGAATGATGAGCTTATACGAACAACAAGACATTGCGTTAAAAGAGCAAGTCATTGCAGACCTTAAGCGCCAGCTTGCCGAGGTTACGGCAGAGCGGGATGCGTTACTTAAAACCTTCCCTCACTGTGACAAGCACAAGCCAAACGGCGGGCATCGCGCTGGCTGCATCATCTGTTCCGGCGAGAAGCTATGCGCCGCATTATCCCGTATTGACTACGCTTGCGAAGAACCAAACGAAGAAGAAATGAGTGGCTACGATCTGCACTGCGATGAAGATACCGTGATCGCCAACGTGCAAAAACTTCGAACAGAGCGGGATACGCTCAAAGCTGATGCGGAGCGGTATCGGTGGCTACGGGGGAATTGCGTTGAAGGCCACATGGAATCACCCGGCCCAAATCCAGATTTTGCATTGAATTGCGATGAACCTGAAAACAAGTGGGATGCAGCCATCGACGCAGCGCGGGAGGGGAAATGAACGCACACATTGAACGCATGGCGAGAGAAGCGTCAAACGTAGGCAGCGCCGAAGAACTTACCGGAGATGCGGTTGAACGCTTCGCCCGCCTGATAGCGGAGGATTGCGCGAAGATTGCTGATGGCGCAATGTCGGAAAAAGATTGCTGGCTTGTTGGGGGCGCAATTCGGGAGCGATACAAATGATCCTCCCGCGCCTCATCCGCGCCGGCCAGGCGCCCGCCTACCTGGGGATGTCGCGTGACCGCTTTGACGCCGATGTGCGCCCGTTTGTGAAATCCGCCAAGCTCGGCAAGCAAGGTGTTGTGTTCGATAGGCTTGACCTCGACCGTTTTGCAGACCAATATATGGACAGCAACGGTCGCCGCCCCGACGAGAAGGGAGTTTTATGCGGCAAAACCCAACTGCTGGACTCCGCAAGCGCGCGGACATCTGGCACATCAACGGTATCCTTGTCGAAGGACATGGACCGATTTTCCAAAGCACTGGCACGAGCGATCCAGTCGAGGCAGCACGCATCCGCGATGAAGTAGTCGCGGCAGCGCGCAAGGCAGCTGCCGAACGCTACGAACAGGCAAGGATAGCAACACTGTACGGCATCCGCCCGAAGGTGACATTTCGTGAACTGGCAATCGTCTACCTTGAGGACCAAGCCGACACCGGGAAGGTATCACTCCCCGACGAGGCCCGGGCAATCGCATGGATGGACGCATTTATCGGGGATCTGCACCTTGATGGCATCTACGACGAAACGCTCAAACCCATGATCGAGGCCATGCGCGCAACAGGCGTGAAGTCTCGCACCATCCGGGCGAAGCTGGAAGTCGTGCGCCACATGCTCAAACTCGCGGCGCGCAAGTATCGGCACCCGGCGACCAAGTTGACGCTTCTATCCGAGGCGCCGCTTATCACCATGCCGCCCATGCGCGACAAACGGCCAGCCTACCCCCTCAGTTGGGAGGAGCAACGGGTATTTTTCCCCCTGTTGCCCGACCATCTGGCGAAAATGGCGCTGTACACGGTCAATACGGGCGCCAGGGATGAGGAAGTGACCGGGCTCATGTGGAAGTGGGAGAACCGACTTTCGTTCAATGGCAGGGCTGTATCGGCGTTCGTACTGCCAACCAGCAAGAACGGCAAGCCGAGGGTCGTGGTGCTCAATGAAGTCGCCCAGGCGGTAGTCGAGTCATGCCGCGGCGAGCATCCAGACTACGTGTTCACCTACCGAGATCGCAATACGTGGAGCAAGGAGCGGCACCGGGTCAACGCCGTCAACCAGAACGGTTGGCGCACGGCTCGGGCAAAGGCGGCGAAGGTGATCCCTGCGCTGGCCGATCTGCACTTCCATGATCTGCGGCATACGTGCGGGCGTCGCCTTCGGGCTGCTGGCGTGAGCAACGAAACGCGTGCAGACATCCTTGGCCACGAGAACGGCAACATGACCACGGAATACAGTCAGGCCGAGCTGGCCGAGCTTTACGAGGCGGTCCAAAAGATCGCCCACGAGCCCGAGGCTGGCGCCCCTCAGATGACCATGTTGAGGGTGGTGAACGGATGAAAAACAGGGCAAAACGCGGGCAAAGAAAAAGCCGTCAGTGACCACTATCACTGACGGCTTTGAGTATCCCGGTTGTGCGGTACAAGCTGGTTCGGGCTTTTCTGCTCCCAAACCAGGCGCGCTACCAGGCTACGCTACACCCCGCACAAGCCTGAATGATACACGAAACACAGAAACGACGTTGATTTTCATGTAGTTAGCGCCCGGTGCGAATCGGGCATCATCGAAACAGTCATGGCGTAGACCGTTGCTACCACGCCACAAACAGGCAAAACCATGCCCAATAATGCGGGCAAAATCGGGCAAAACACGGGCACCCAATTTGGTGCATTGCTAGACCGTCAGATTGGCGAGCCTAGCGTCACTCTTGCCGACCACCCCAAGCCGCAGGGATTGGAGAACCATTGAGATGGGTTGAACTGCACCAGACACTTGATCGCCAATCCGTAGGGTACTTGTGAACCCCATACTGCCATCAAAAGTTAGAGACGCTGATGCCACGCCGTTGAGCGCGGTTTGGCAATTCACCCCACCCCATGTTCCGGCGATACTAAAATTAGAGCCAGCAATTAGCGTCATGGCGTTACCAGCACGAAACGCCGAGCCATCATAAATATTCAATGCTCCACTAAAAATCTCCAACGGAATTGCATCAGTAGCTGCCCCCTGATAGGAAGAGAGAAAAGCCCCTATGGTTTCGTTTCCAATAGCGCGAAACTTCATCGCCGCAAATCCCTGCGCGTTTTCCAACTTGCCAGAAGTTGCGCCAGTCAGCACATCGGCTGCGCGGGTTACTGCTACGGTAGTGGTTGGGATGTAGCTGGTAGGAGCCGTGCCCAACTCCGTTTGTGCAAGACAAAATACCGCGCTCCCGGTAGCCGCCACGCTTGGAGTGGTTCCGTCAGACGACAAAGCAGGGTAAAGAATTACGTTTGATGTTGCTCCACCAGCAACGTAAGTTCCAGCCAATAGCCAAAAATCTGCGCTGTAGTTGTAGACAGTCCACGTTACACCGGCTCCAGAAGCTACGGTAGCCACTCCGGTAGTAGTTTGGAGAATTGCATTTGAATTTAGGGCGCCAGAAACTATCTCAACAGAAGGGAAATTTGATGGAGTTCCTGTCGTCTTGCCGATCAAAACCCAATCGGTATAGGTTGAGCCGGGAACTACCACTGACGATGCTGCTGCCTGAATGTTTTGATACAACACTGCGCTACTGTCTGTCAGAGTCCATGCAGTATTTGCACCTAGCGGCCCCGTTGCGTTTTGTGCAATTGCCCCAATCCCCGCAGTATTCCACGGCGCTGTATTGAATGAATTGCTTTGCAAGCGTAGATTCGTCGCCGCAGCCTCTACTATCGTGCCATCGCATACCCACGCGCTGCCGTTGTAGCGGTAAGTGCCTCGCGTCGCATCACTTGCAGCGGTTTGCAAAAGGCCAGCGGAATCGAAGTACGTGCCGGTGCTAGAGCGGGTCAGGGAGAAGCCGGGAGGGATCAGAACATCTGGCGCGGCACTCCATTTCAGCGTGTCGCCAAAATCATTGGTTCCAGACCACAGGCCGCGGCGCCCGGAAAATTGCCCGGAGCGCCCGCTGAAATTGGCGATCGGGTAGCCGCGCATTGCTTACGGGCTTGATGCCTTGAAGAACATTGCAGTCACGATGCAGGCAGAAGGCGCGATCACGCTGATTCCGGTAACTGCCGTGCCATCACCAAGACTCAGCCGGCGCACAGTCGGGTTCAACTCTGCGGCCGTGCCGTCAGTGGTGTCGCCTGGCACAGTCGCGGTACCGTTGAACTTCATGTAGAAGTCGCCAGATCCACTGAAAACAACATGCGTTGCGCCGGAGGGGATCGTAATGCTCTCAGCCGTACTCGCCGCCAGCGATACCGCATTGGTGTCTGACTGCGGCAGCGCAAAAAACGCATCGACCGAGCGGGGAAGGGGTGCAAGTGCCATGATTTACCTCTCTGAAAAACCCCTCGCGCCTTGTGAGCGCGAGGGGGAAGCCCCGGACCTAAGCCCGGAGCACGGAGGATCAGCCTGCGTACTGATTGATGCCGGTGTAGCCGACATCGCCGAGAGCCAAGAAAATCTCGAACGCGATATCGCCGTCGCAAGCAACGGGCGGACGGAAGGTGCCGCGCACATCGCCAGTGGTGCCGGTCGAACCGTTTGCCGTGCGAATGCCGGGAGTGAACACGCCCCAGGTATTCAGTTCGATCGTCACATCAACAGCACCGCCGCCGTTGAAGCCTGCTGCCGGCACAATTTCAATGGCCGTCCGGTCAGCAGTCACCACGTTGTTCGCGTTGGCCGCACCGTTCACAGTGGTCGGCGTATCGCTCACAACCGAGCCGACCACTGCGGAATCGGCCACGGTCAGCGTCAGGCCGGTGATGGCGACGTTGCTGATCTCGAAAGTGATGTCGCCGCCAGTGACGATTGCCGTATCGACGCAGGAGGTTGCGCGCTCCACGAACCCGGCAAACGGCGCCAGGACGTAGCAGGAGGTTCCAGCCGACAGCCGGGTTGCGTCCACAGCCTCAGAAAGCATGAGGCGCGGCGGCAGTGACACGGTATCGCGCGCCACATTGACCACGTTGGACACGGACGGCAGGAACACCGGCAGGCCCAGGGTATCCGTGGTGCCCACGGTCGCGTTGGTGATCGTTGCAGAGGTCGTGATGCTCGTCACCTTGGCGAACGCCTTGGTGCCGTAGTGACTGGTGCCCGAGGCCGAGGTTTCGACAATCGTATTGCCGTACTCGTCCTTGCCGGTGAAGGTCAGCACAGAGGTGGTGGTCCATGCCGCCTGCAGGCAGCGCGGCACATCCATGATTGCCACGCCACCAGATACGAGAGCGCCGTTCAGCGTGAAAGATGCGCCGGCAGACACCGACTGCGAAGCCGCCACACCGTCAGCATCCAGCACATCAGGGGTCACACAGAAGCGCGCCACCGTGCCACGGCCAACACGCTTGATCGAGCGCCCGCCCACTGCGGAGGTCGCGCCTTCGCGGTAGATGGCCTTGCCAGCTTGATTGAGATTCAGACGCCAGGCCGAGCCGGCAGCCCAGGTGGCGCCAGTGCGGTTGGTGATGGTGATGGTCGAGGTGCCGAGGGTAACATCGAAATCGTCGGGGAACGACAATTCCGCCTGGTTCATGACCAGCTTGTGGCCCATCGCCAAGTAGAAATCGCCCTCACTGTACTGGCCTGACTCGGGCGCAGCGCGATCCGGGTAGCTCAGTGTGAAAGTGCCGGCGTCGGCAACGGCAGAGGCAAGAGTAGATGCGGTGGAAACGACATTGATCGACATGGTTACACCCCTTAGTCAGCGATGGGAACCGGGGAATCCGGCGCTATCGTCGCTATCGATAGCAAAATACACGGAACATTCGGCATTTACTATACGCTCAAAAAAAACGGGTTGCTGACCCCTATTTTGTGTAGTCGGTCATCGCGCCAGGCTTCTTCGGCCCCTCAGTAATCCCGCGAATCTGCTGCTTGTTCTCGCGTTGTTTCTTGCCGGCAACGGTATCCACGAAAGCACCCTCACCAGCAGACGGCGCAAAGGTGCGCGCTGCAACGCTGGCGGCACCGAACGGGATGCCGGGGCCAGCGGATAGCGCGATCTGCCAAGCGGGCTCCATGACCGTGTTGTACGTCCATTTCCACATGGCGCGCTTACCAGCGTTCTTGTCGCTACCCTCATTTGCGGCGCGTGACAGCGCATCCAAACCCTTCGCGCCTTGAGCAACTGCGGGAGGCACAAACAGGCCGGCCGCGCCGGTTCCGTATTTCTGCTGCCCGAACTGTTCAAACACGCGCCCGTACTTGCCCATCAAGTTGGCATTCTGGATTGCCCGCTCCTCTTTGGCGCGCTGCGTCAGGTTCTTTTTCGTTCCGGCCAGTTTGTTGAAAACCTCGTCGCGGGCTTCCATCACCAGATACGAGGCGGCGCCCATCAGCATGAAGCCTGGCACCATCCCGGTTGCAAGTGAGAGGCGGTCGGCCGCAGCAAGGTCGTTCTTGAGGTTTCCGGCGTCCATCGCATTGTTGTAGGCACGGCGAATCACGTTCTTGTGGAAGGCGTAGGTGTAGCTTGAAAACTGGAATACCAGCGAGCCCCACGGCGTATTTGCCCACACCGGCCGCGTCAGAGCATCGCCATGCTGCACCGTCGAGTTCATGAATCGGGTAATCGCATCACCGTACAGCGCGCCCATTTCCCCGGCTTTCGCCAGATCCGCAGAGGTCGGTATCTTGCCGTCCAGCTTTTGCACGAAATCGGCAAACGCCTTTTCCTTGCCCGCAGGGATTCCGAAGTCGCGCAAGTGCTTCGCGTCAGCGCCCTTGAACATGGATTGCCAGCCAGCCTCACCGTTGATTGACTTCGCCATGCTGTCAAACCACACCGCCGCAACGTCAGCCGTCGAAACCCGTTGCGCATCCGTCAGTTTGTTCAGGCCAATACCCTCGAAGAACTTGCCGGTCGCCGCAGACAGCATGCCTTTGCCAGCATCCGCACCTGAGTAGCGCGCCATCGACTGCTGCTGCGAGGCAATCTCCGAGAGCGCCCCAATGCCTTCAAGCAGAGACTTTGCCGCCGCACGGCGCTCCGATTTCGGTACAAACCCCAGGCCACCCAAAGCGCCGTGAATGTTGGTGCGCAGTGAAGCCAGGCCAGCACGAAGATTGCCGTTCGTGGTCGCCAAAGGCGTGATGATTTCCATAAGGTTCGGCAGCACGGACTTTTCCAGCGCACTCATGGTCATTGCGCTACGGGCGCCATCGGCAAAAGCGGAGCCAAATCCGCGTGGCTGATTAACGCCGGTTCCAATCTCCACCAGCTCGCGCAGAGCAGGCAGTGCACCGGCCCCGCCCTCCTCAGTGATTTTGTCCACCAACTGCTTCCAGCTTGGTGTAATGATTTTGCCTTCGGCAACCTTCTTGCCGTCGCGCATCACCATTTCACGCTTGCCGCCGAAGTTGTCGCCAAACCGTTCCGCGATCGAGGCGCGGCGGGCGGCACCGTCAGCATACGACATAAGAACATCACGGCCATCCAGGTTGCGCCATTTGCGCATCCTGTTCAGGGAGTCTGTCTTGGCGAAAACGCGCTCTTTTGTAGCCGACCCGGAAGCCCCGGTTTCGACGCCAACCAGAGAGAACGATTCTCCGCGCACCAACCCATCAGCCAGAGCTTTTGCCATCCCCTCGGCATCTTTTTGCGACAGAGAGGAGTCCTCGTTCCGGTAGGCCCATGCGGCATCTTGCTCGAATTTAGCGCGGTCAGCGATCACCTTGTCATTTAGGTATTTCGCCGGGAAGTACGTGCTGCCAACGTCGCCCAATTCGACGCCAGCCTCGATCTGCATGTCGCGCTGCGCCTTGAGCCACTTTTCAACAGCAACCACAGCGCGGCCAATTTCTCCCTGCCGTGCCAGCTTCGGGTTTTCAATGCGTTCAATCACCGCCGCCCATGCCGCTTCGTGGTGCTTTGCTTTCGAAAGCGGCCCCTCACCAGCCACCTTGCGGAAAGACTCGCCAATTGCGGCGACAGCCTCCAAGGTGGGGGAAAGATCATTGAGCGCCGCGCCCATCCGGCGCTGCTGCGCCTCGCGGAACACCCGACCAGTACCCTCACCCTTGCCAAGCTCAAAGTCCATCATCCCAAGCACCTTGCGGGCGGTCGGGGAATCGAAGTTGTCCACAATCACGCGAGCGCGTCGGCCAACGTCCTCATTCAGATACCGCACCAGCGCGGCGGCGGCGTTCTCACCGCTCTTGATGGTCATAGCGTCCTTGACCTTGCCGAGAGCGGCTTTCGGCGCCTGCATCGCAGCAGCGCCACCACGCGCCAGCGCCTTGGTCGCGTCGGCCAGCCAAGACACGTAATCTTCCCACTGCTTGCCGTCGCCCATAACCTTCTTTGCGGTGCGCCAAACGGCATCGAGTGGCAAGGCATTGAGCCGGTATGCTGCCGGGTCTACGTCAGGCTTAGGCGAATTCCCCGCCAGATCACCCTGGCCCGGCGCATCCGCAGCGCGGTCGCTCCCGCTCAACTCGAAGCGGTCAACCTCTTTGTCGGCGGCGGATTTCTCGTCAGCCTTTTTGGCGGCTAACTCTGCTTCACGCTTGGCACCGGATTCTCGTTTGATTCTCTGTTCAGTGTCGGCTCGGTTTTCGCCAGCGAGTTCAAAGCCCGGTCGCTGTCCACCGTCATCTGGTTTGTCAGCGGGTCCAGCGTCAGGCCGTTTTTCATCTTGATTTCGCGCGCCCGGAGCGTCTTGAACACGTGCTTCGCCACCGCCGCCCTTGCCTTCTGCGGCAGCGCCGCCACCATCGCCCGCTGCTTCTGGTTTGCCATTGTTGTTCCCTTCGCGCTCCCACTGCGCCTTGATTTCGTCCTCGGTAAAGCCAAAATCACGCATCTGCTCGGACATCGGGCGCGTGTCAGGCTCATTATCCCCCGCCCTCAGAATATCGTTTGCCTGGTCGATCTCGCGTTCAGCAATCTCCCGGTACAACTCCATATCGCTCATCGCCTCGGGATTCTTGATGCCCAAATCCTTGGCGTAGCGCATCGTTTCGTCGCGCTCAAAAGCGGCTTTCTCAGCCTCAAAGTTTCGTTGATCGGCAACCACATCCGGCTTGCGCGGAGCCTTGCCCGCCTCGGCGTCACGGATCATGTTCAGCACATACTCATACGCGCCACCCGGCTTTGTGGCGTCAAGGCGCGCAACATCGGCGTCGGACAGCCAATCGCCCTTTACCGCCCAAGCGACCAGATCATCCGTGCCATGCCCCTTGTTGTTCGCCAGCATCGGGAAGCGTTTGCGCACATCGCCCGCACGGTTGCCGAATGCCTCGCGCATGATCGAAGGCTTGATACCGCCCCGGCCATTCCTGCTTGCGGATTCCCACAGGCTTTTCAGGAAGCCATTTGCTGCACGCTTTTCCGCCTTGGGGTCTACCCCCTCGGCCCGGACGTTATCGGCGGCTCTTGCGGCATCGGCTGACCTGGCGGCAGATTCCGGCGCTGCGCGAGCCCCTGCATCATTCGCTGGCGTGCCACGTTTGCCATCTGCAGGGCCATCATTTGGCCGATTCCCGGCTCCATCGCTGCCGGGTCGCCCATTGGCACCGGCATTGTTGTCAGGTCGCGCGGCAAGTTGTTGGGTGTCGGTGGTACGAGCGGCATTGCCTACTCCTTGCGAACGTAATACGGCATCAGCAGGCGCATCATTCCGCCTGGTTCCTCCATCACCGTCACCCCGCGAACCATCCATGCCTGCAGCACGGCGTAGCGAATCGGGCGCTTCGGGGCGCGGCATATCACCGTTTTGGTTCCTGCTCTGATCCATTGCTGCATTTGCATCCTCCTGTCGAGGCTGATAGTCAGGTTTGCGGGGGTCAAGTGCATCCGGGCTGGTATTGCCCAACTCCTCACGTTGATAGCGTGCCACATCATCAGCCTTTGCCTGCGCCTCAGTGCGCGCCGCACCCTCGCCATAGGTTTCCGGTCGCGCAACCCCCTCGGCATCAACGCGAATAGGCGCTACCGGCGATGCCTTTTCCGGCGCAGGCAGGGCATCACCAACTTGCCGCCATTCGCCTTCAATGACGCGACTGTTGTCTGGCAGCGCGGGTGGTGGCTCAGGTTTGCGGGCGCCTGTGAGGCGGGAAACAATTTCGGTAATTGCGGCATCTTGCGCGAGTTCTGGCCTTGCATTTCCTTCACTGTCAACGCGGATTGTTCCGGTTGTTTCTGGTGCTGGCAGGGCAAGGCGCGGCTCCGGTGCGGGAAGTGCAGGCAGTTCCGGTGTGGGCGCGTCATACCCCATGTCGGCGCGTGATCGCGTTGCGGTCGGACGGTTGCGGGCGCCCATCATCGACAGCACGGCCGCTGCCAGCGTGTCGCCGGTCACCGCCTCTGCGCTCAACGGGTCGGCACGTAGCTGCGCTGCAGAGTCAGGCAATACCGCATTCTCTGCTTGCCGCTGCACAATACCGGCCGGCACGTTCAAAGCGACCGATTGAGCGGCACGGCTGGCGCCACGCCCCAAGACAGTCGGCAGCGAGCTTCCTGTGCCCATCGGCAAGGCAAATTGTCCGGCAGTGCCCATGCCCGTAACGGCGGCAGGAATAACCGATTCCAGCGGCGATGCGCCAGCGGCTTGCAATTCGTTTTGCCGCTCGCCCGCGCTACGGAATGCCGTTGGCAGACCAGTTACCGCACCCTCGCGCAGCGTGTTCATTACCGCCTGCGCAACGGAATTTGCCGCGCCCGCAGTTGTCGGCCCCATCAACCCTTTTGCAGCGCCGCCAAGAGGCCCGCCGACAGCCAAATCGCCCACCATGCGGCCGAGCCCAGGCGCCGCTTGAATCATCGGGGTGCCAATTGCGCCGGCATCCTCACCTGGCTTGAGGCTTGCCGCTTCCACGGCATTCATGGCCGGCTGCACAAACCGATCGGCATACAGGTCGGCCATCGACTTCGGCTTGTTTCCGAACAGCCCGCCAACCCTTGAAGCCAAGGCGTCGGCAATGGTCAGCGCACCAATGATCGGCGCCTGCGCCCCCGCAATGCCAGCGTTCAACGCCCCACTGCCGAAGCGTGAGGCAATCTCACCAACGGGCAAGGTGCGTTCTTGGCCGGTGAATTTCGGCTTTGCCGGTGCGGCCGGCCTGGCCTGAATGTCGCTGTACTGGCCGTCCTTCATGTGCGAACCGCCAAGCATCTTCTTGACGGTGGCCTGAATTACGGTCGGATTCGTGCCCTCTGGAAATTCCAAAATCCGGCCATCATGAAGTTCAGCCTCAATCGTCATTGCACCTGATTCCCGTTGGCGTCAAATTTGATGCGCTGCCTGCCTCCTGGCGGCGTAATGATCGGCCCTGCCTGGCCCGCTGGCGGTGCGGCCGGAATTCCACCCTTTGGCTCTTTCTTGCGGAAGCCAGGAATGCCTGACTTGCTCTGGAACCCTTGTGGCGCAACGCTGTCCACGGCATCCTTGATGACGCCAGCGTGCCCCTTTGTGCTGCCAACCCATCCGTTTTCGGCGGCTGCCAGAATAGCATTGCGGGTTTGGCCGTCGATGTCGGTCGCGTCCAGATCGGTCAGGAGATTGTCAAGCTCCCGGCGCATCAGGTCGGTGTCGTTTTTCGTGAGTTTGCGCAGCGGTGCGGCTTTCCCACCAGCGGTCGGCCGTTGCGGCTTGTCGGCATCGCGCTGCCGGTCCTGCTCGCCGCGCGCCATTACCTGCCCGCGCTGGTCGGCGCGCATCATCACCGGCTGTCCGGTTGTCAGGTCAATAATCGCATTGCCCAATGCGTCGAGCGCCGGCACCTGCTTCCTGTTTTCCTCAACGTCCTTGGTGCGTGCGCGGGAATACTCGGCTTGTGCGCCGCTTGCGCCAGCAGCAGCGCGCCGTTGCCCTTGCTCGGCAAGTTCCGTGTTTTTCTTTTCACCCGACAGAGCTATCGCAGCATTGAACAGGCGCGGGTCAACAATCTCCCCGGTGAAGTTGCTTGTCGCCCCAAACTGGCCGTCATTGAAAAGCGGCTTTCCGGCCACCGCCGCGCTGGCCTGGCCAATGCGCTGCAGTTCCGGTGTGCTGACGTTTCCGCTTGCCGCGCGCTGGCGGATGTCGTCATTGAAGAATCCCTCAATGATCTTTGCCAGTTGCGCTGCGTTGTCGTTCCCGGGAAGTGCCCTAGCGGCAGCAATACCGGCAAGTGTGCGGTTTGCCCGCGCTTCCATGTCGGGCGTGTAAAACTCCGGGCGCGGCGCGGCCATCTTCTCGGCCGGTATGTCCTGCTCGTCCAAACTGCCGGTCATGCCGGTACCCATCGGGGCGTCTACCTGCGCGCCACTCCGAAAGGCCATGATCGCGTCGCCCTGTGGCTTGCCACCGAACATGCCTGCAATCACCTCTGCCGGTGCTGCCGCCATCGCCGCATCGGATGCCCTCTCGCGCGCCATCTTTTGCTGCGCTGCGGCGGTCAGCGCCCTTGCTTGGTCGGCGTGAGCCCTGGAATACTCAGCCTGCGCCAGCTTCGCTTCTTGCTCCTCCGGCGTCGCCCCACCGAACAGGCCGCGCGTGAGCGACTGAATCCCCGCCCCGAGGGGCGTCTGCGCGTTGAAGGTGTTACGGACGGTGTACGGCATGGTTTACCCCCAAAGGCCATCGCCTGCGGATTGCATGAAGCCACCGCCCGGACGCATCCGGCTGGCGTACAGCGCGCCCATGCCACCAGCGCCTTTGAGCAAGTCAGAGCCGTACATGGCACCCTGGCTAGGCGCAATCGCGTTCAATTCCTGTTGCGCCACTACGCCGTTACCACGCGCAAAATCGTTGTTCGTGGCGATGTCCTGCCCGGAGCGATTCAAGGCAATGCCGCGATTCAGGTTGTTGTTGCCAAAATAGGCCATGCCTGCAGTGCCCGAGGCGGCTTGCTTGCCCTTCGCCACGGCGTTACCGATCGCGCGGGCGTAGGCATCCGAAACCTCTTTGGGCGCACCGGGATTGCTGGCCTGATACTGGCCGTTCAGTTCCGGATTGTCGGCAGGCGTGTACTCGGCGGTCAGTTTCGCCACCGCTACCGGGCGTTCCAGCGCCTCGCGTTCCGCGCCGAGCTGGTTGGTCGTTTGCGCTACCCGGGCGGCGTTCTGGCGGGCAATGGCGGATTGCTGTTCGCCCTGTTGCGCAAGAATCGCATTTTGGCGCTGCCGCATTTCAGCCTGATCGTCGGCCTGCATCTTGGAGCCGAGCGCCTGCGCGCCCATGCTTGCGGCCATCATCAAGGCTTGCGTCGTGGTCATGCCTTCCATGTCATCACCCCACTACTCGTTGCGCGCCCCTGCCGGAAGATCCGAACATGATTGGCGTGAATTGCTGCGGGCTTGCCTGCATGCCGGTGCCATACGCGCCGTTTGCCGCGTTGCCCATGTACTGCGCGAAAATGTCGCCAATGGCGGGTGGGAGCGGCGTCGCATTGAGCGTTTTGGCCGCACCGGAGGCCAGCACCGCGGCGTTGTCCGGGCTCGCCCCTGCCGTAATCTGGCTGGCAATGTTGCCGCGCTGGCTTTCCACCGCCTGTCGCTGCTGGTTGGCGAATTCATCGGCCTTTGCCGCCTGCTCCACCCGGGCGCGCTGCGCGTCAGTCTCGAAACGCTCAAGCAGTCGCGCATATTCACTGTTTTGGGTGTTGGCAACAGAGGTCGGCAAGTTCAGGCGCGCACGCCTCTCCTGCTCCTCAAGCAACGGCATGTTCTTGTCGGTGTACGCCTTTTTGACGCCACTGTAGTAGTCATCATTGAACCCGGCAAATTGCTGGTTCAGGGCATCCATGCCTTGCGTGATTGCAGCCTGGCGCTGCGCCTCGCGCGCTGCCGCGCCGCCGTCGCCACCGCCCCCACCACCGCCGCCACCCATGAAACAGGGAAACAGCCCCATCGCTTTGTGTTTGAAGTTACTCAACATGACCGTGCTCCTTGCTCCAAGTCTCGTAAGTCTCGTGCCTGCAGAAATCCCGAATCTCGCCGCTCACCGCGCGCAAATGCTCGTACCCGCCGCAGCAGAAGGCGCAGATCATCGAGAGTTCAATGCCGAAGTTGCGCAGATAGAACGCCTGCATGCGCTTTGCCGGATCGCCGGTTTTCTGGTACTCGTTGGCGTCGTGCCATGCGTTGATCGCAAGCACAATCACGGCCATGATGGTTGCGTGATTCTTGGCAAAAAACGGGTTGGTCTGCAGGTGGATCAGCGCGCTTTCAAATGCAAAGTTCACCTCGGTATCGGTCGCCTTGCGGTCGCCGTCGATGATGTCATCCCACAGTTCGGCAATGTGCGACAGGCGATGCACTACCTCAACCGCTTGATGGTTGCCCTGCATCCACTCAAGCTGGCGCCGGTCGCGCTCAACGCGCCACGCTTCGCTATCCCATGCGAGTTGTGCTGTCATCCCTTCGCCTCCGCGCCGTCATATTCCAGAGCCACCAGCGACAGGCTTGCGTAGCCCGCGCCCTGGTGCGTGAATACTGGCGCAACGTGTGTTGCGTGCCCGATTGCCGCAATCGCTTCCTGTGAGAACGTGAAGCCACTCATTTCCCCGACCGTCACAATCTCGTTCTCGTCGTTCGGGTCCACCAGCAAGGTGCATTCCCACGAACCCTGCGAGGCAATGTCAACGCCCTTCCACTGCTTGAACGTCGCCGCCTTGGCTGCGCTGATGAACGGCAAACCGGCAACCACTTCATAGTCACTGCCGTAGCTGTCGTTGTCAGGCCCGCCGTAGATGTAGATGGAATCGCCCGACCGTGCGTAGACGCGCCCGTTGTAGGTCGCAAAGTCGGTGAACGTCATTCCGACATCGTAGTAGCTCCACGCGCTGATCTTCTTGCTCGGAAAGTACGTGAACACGAAAATGCGCGTGCCGATCGCCAGCCAGTAGCGCCCCTCGCGCGGCTCCACAATCGAGCAGGAAGCCTCTACCGTTGTGCCGTCATCCACTGAATCCACCCAATCCAGAATGAGCGGGTCAATCGGGGTGCCAACGTCATTCACGCCTGCCGTGTTGGTGTAATTGCGCGCCCGCAGCGAGCGGATGCCGGAATCGGACAGGTAAAAAGCGTCCAGATCCCCGAAGCCACGGCAGCTTTTCGGTGCCCGAGTTCCCGTTTCGTTGATCGTCTGCGATTCCGCGTTGTTCGCAGCCGAGTCGGCCATGCTCCACACCTGGGCGGTCGAGCGCGAGAAGAACACAATCTTGTCCTGATACTTGCACATGCCAGTAACGGAATCGGAGCCACCCTGATTCGTGTTCATGTTCTGGAAGCCCGCGCCGGATGCGGTATCCCAATTGGTCGCGGTGTCGATCACCGGGAAATACACCACGCTCCCAACTGGCGAGTAGAGTTTCCTGCGGTGCGTCAGAACCAGCGTGCCGTAGCCGGTCGGCTTGGTGCCGCCGTCATCCCAATCGCTTACCTCTGTGCCATCGTAGTAGTGCCGGATGTCATCGTTCGCAAACTTGGCAATGGCATAAATCTTGCCGTTGTACAGGTCAGTCGAAAGAATCTGGCTGATCTGCATGGTGGGCAGCGTCGGATGCACCAACTGCTGATAGTTCACCCCGGACGGAATCGACAGCGAAGCCGCAGCGTCGGCGCCGAACACGTAAAGGCCGGCCGTGGTGCGGGTCAACCCCTTGGTCTTGCCAGCGGGCAGAGAGGCAAACCCGGTGAACGCCTTGCGCTTTTCAAAGCGCCCGCCGCGCGTCAGGTGGCCGTTCTTGCCCTCCCACAGTGAGCCTGGTACCGATACCGCCCGCTCGCTTGAGCGGTCTACCCCGGCGCTAAAATTCTCGATGGTCACATACGGCACGGCGTCAGCTCCGCACGTACAGCGCCGTTGGGTGCCGCGGATACGCGCGCCCGGTGTTGCTCACCATGCCGCGCCCCATCGTCCAGCGTGACTTGTCAGACATCGAGGCTTTCAGTTGCGCCATGCGCCGGCTGGCAGCGGCTATCTTGGCGTCGCTCGCGCCCTTCTGCGAATTCTCGGCAAGCAGTTCAGCGGCCACATGCAGGGCGATCAGGTAATCGTCAAGGTCGGCGCGATTGCTGTCCGCGACATAAGCCTCAACCGCCTTTTGCCCCTCGAATCCCACCCACCCGGAATAGGGAGCGGCTGCGTCGCCGTTGCTGGAAGGCAGGGGCCATACCTCAAACTGGCTTTCGCCGTACCAATCCCACTTCAATACCGGATCGGCCCGAGCATCGCTGTCCGGGTCCATCGTTGAGTAGTCGGCAAACTGGATACCGAAGTCAACCGGGCGCCATACCGTGCCCCACTTGAGCCACATCTTGCCGATTTTCTGCTGGTTGATCGCAGTCGGAAAATCGTAAAAGCGCGAGCCCGCCAGCAACCTCTTGCGGCTCTCGTCATAGTCGCGGTTGATTTCGAGGTGCTGCCAATCGTAGTCCTCAACCAGCATGGTGTAGTGCCGCTTGACCAGCTGCTTGATGTGCTCAAGATGGTCAATCCCTCTGGACGTGTTTGAAGAAAGGCGCGCTTCATTGCGCGCCATTTCCACAATCGAGCCGAAGGTTTGACGGAGAGCCATTACTGCCGCTTGCTTGCGCGGGTGATGGTGCCGGCCTTGGTCGCTTTGGCGTCCATTGCGGCGATCACTTCGGTCTGCTCCTGGCGCTCCTCCTCGGCAGCTTCCTTGTCGGCAAGCCACGTATCGAAGTCAGCCAGAACCGTGTTGAATACCTTTTCGACCAGCTTGCGGCCGTCAATCTTGGTCGGGTCGCTTGAGTAGCGATCGGCCAGGTCGCACAATTCGTCCGTGCGCCGCGTTTCGGTTACTGCCGCGATTTCCTTGATCTCGGCAATTGCATCGTCGCCATGCAGATGACGCAGCAGGCGCACTTCCTCGCCGCTGATGCGTTGCTTCGGCACGGTATGCAGCAACGAGCCACCAAGGCGCACCACGCAGTTGTACAGTTTGATTGTGTCCATGAGACTCCTTCTCGGGTTGAAAATCGGGGAGAGCCGAAGCCCTCCCCGCGCTGCAATTACAGAATCGCGTAGACGCCGGAGCTATTCAACTGGCGTGCGCTGATCGCCCCGGTGCAGGTCAATGCCATGTACATGGCATATTTCTCAACCGGGCGCTTCGGCGTGTGGCGCTTCATCCACTCGCCGCCGGCCATCGGGCGCAGCTTGATCTGGTTCATGTCAAGCACGTAGCCGTACTTGGAACGCGACAGATCATCCAGCATCGGCTCATACTGAATGTCGATGCCTTTGAAGGCCAGATCAGCAACCGAAGCGTCGATCTTGCCTTGCTTGCTCCACCCTTCGAGGGTGTAGTTGCCCTTCGAGCGCAGTTCCTTCTCGAATGCGTCCATGAAGTCCGAGCCGGCGTAAAACTTGTGCATCGGCTTCTTGGCGTAGCGGCGCAACTGGCGGAATTCCTTTTGCAAGGTGTTCACCAGGTTGTTGTTCGAGGCGGTTGACGAGTCGATGCTCACGCTCGCCCGGTTGCGCCACCAGCTGTTGGCAGCGCGGTCGATGCCGAACGTGGTGCCGGTGGACGGCGAATCGAGAATGAACGACAGGATGCCGGGAATTGCCTTGGCGTCCTGGGTGCCATCGCGCCAGAACATTTCGTGCAGCGAGCGGGCGGTACCCTCCATCAGATCCTCGATCTTGTCATCGAGGATGTTGGTCAGTTGCACCATTTCGCCCTGCGTGACGGTCGATCCCTGAAAGCTGTCATCATCGGTGACGCTGATACCGTTGCGCTTGAGTTCGGTGAAGGTGGTCGAAATGCCGGACGACGTTTCGTACCACTTGACTTGGGTGCGCTTGATGTTCGCTGGGTTGATGTATTCCTGCTCGTCGTCGTGATCGTAGCCACGCATGGAGCTGGAATAGACGCCCTTCACCGGCTCGGTGATGTACTCCTTGCCAGCGGGGAATTCCTTTTTGCCGGCAATCAGGTCGTCATACAGCGGACGGTTTTGCAGGACTTGGGATTGAGCGGCACCGCGCAGATGGAAGTCGAGCGAGGCGTTTGCGAGGTTTTGCAGTTCGGTGGCTGAAAGGGCCATGATGGTTCTCCTGAGTGATGAAAAAGTGCGGTTTCCCGCGTCACTCGGAGGCCATCCCGAAAACAAGCCATGCTGCCGTTTTTGCCGTCACGCCAGCGGGAGGCGATCCCCGCTCTACGCCCCGAGGCCATCCGGGGTAAGGCCGAATTCCAGTTACCCGGCGATGCGCATACCCATCTTTTCCGCAGCCAAGCGCATTGCGTCGGCAGAGGAGGAAGGCGCAGGCACACCAGATGCGCCGGTTGTTGCAAGCGTTGTCACAGGTTGCGGCCGCGGAATCAGCAGCGCAACCTTGTCGTTCACGTTCTTGAGTGCTTTCTTGTACTGCGCCACAGCGCCGTCAGCGGTTGTCGGCACACCTTCTTGCATCATCAAAGCCTGCACTTCGGTGGCGATCAAACCCTTCTTGCGCGAGAAGTCGGGATCCTTGCTCTGCGCTGCCAGTTCGGCGGCGCTCACGGCGGCACGAACGGAGTTCTGCAGGTCGGCCAAAGCGCGGGCATTCTCCTGGGCCTGGAATTGCTCGGTCTGCCTGGCGTTGCGGGTGGTCAGCAATTCGCGCTCACGGCGCAGGCGGGAAAGCTCCTCGGCGGCAGTCTCGGTGATCGCCCCGGTGTTCACCTGTTCGGCCAGATCATCCGGCAGCACGGCGCCCGCGGCTTTGCGCAGGTTCTCGTATACCGGCGTCAAGGCTTCGAGCGCCTTGATCGGGTCGTTCTTCATCAGCGCGGCCCACTGCAGCGCGTTCTGCACATCGGCCTGTTCGAGCCCGCTTTGCGATGTCCACGAGGACAGTTGCTCGAACAGTTCTGCCTTGGCTTTTAGCGGCTCAAACTCGGCCAGCTTCGCCTCGTATTCCTTGACGGCAGCGCGCGCCTCTTTGAGCTTGCCACGCGTCTGCGCAAACTTCTCCTCAAGCGGCTTGCCCTGAAACGCCTTCTTTTCCTCTGGCGTGCCGTCAACAACGTCATCCTCGGCGCCGTCAGCCTTCGCATCCGGCTTTGCTTCGTCAGTCTTAGCCTCGGGAGCGGCTTTCGCGGCATCAGCGGCGCGCATCTGCTCCATGCGCTGCGTCATCGCCTCAAACGAGGTCTTGGGCGCCTCTGGTGCAGGAGTCTCTACCGGGGCACTTGAAACGGTTTCAAGCGCGGGAGTCTCGGCGGGTGCGTCGCTTTGGATTTCATCGGCCATGCGTTTGTCCTATGGTAAATGGTAAGCGTTGCGTGTATATGCTATGCCAAAAAACGGGAGTGTGCTGACCCCTAAATTCTTTCCCTAGCCCCGATTGCCAACAGGCGGCGCGAACGCGAAATCGGCAATCCATAAACCATGCCGGAAATCGCCCAAGAATTATTCTCCATAATTGATGAAATCTCGCCAAAAACCGCAGCTTCGCCGTTCGCCGCCCACGTATCCTGCTCTTGCGTAAATGCAATTTCGCCTGCGACTAGGGCCGTGCCGGTCAGCGCCCACGTATCGCCCGCTTGTGTCCAGGCGATTGTGCCAGTTACGTCACCGCCCACAACCGGCACTTCGGCCGGGTTGCGAAGGATTACATTGCTTGGTGTTGCGTGCCCTGCGTAGAGATAGATCGTACTGCGGGCTTGAAGCGGCGCTGCTTCCAGCGCACGCAATACGATGTCTTTAGGGGATGCGTTCCCCTGATAGAGCTTGATGTCCTTTTGGCTCACGTTCCGTCAACATTGGTAGCAAGCAACGTGTTGACCGTAGCGCCCGTGATGTCCGGACTTCCCGCTTTGTACGCCACCAGATAACACGGCGTGGCTTTCGACACCTGCGCCCCTAGCGCGTAGGTTCCGTCCGTGTTGGCTTGCACTTCGCCAAGATATGCGTCAGTGCCGGTAACAAAGCCTTGCACGATGGCATTTGCCACAGCCACATCACTAGCGTCCTTGCACGTACCCAAGAAGAAGTTGACGCTTTGTGTGCCGGGGCCATCGCATGAAAATGGCTCAAACAGGTCAGGCGTACTTAGGTCACGGTTTACTGATACCCCATCACTGCCGGTTGGCGCACCGTATCCAATACGACACCCATATGACCACCGCGAATACCACTTATTCGGGTCACGGTTGGTTCGGCAGCATCGCGCTTGATAGTTCCACTTTATATGGCTCCATCCCTCCTCAAAAGCAGGTTGCAATGTGCCCGGCTGTGCACTAAAGCCGCCGCCTGTTGCACCTGCCGTGCCAAAGGTAAGCCTCGCGCCCATTACATCGCATCCGCAAGCTCATGCCGCGATGCAAGCAGCTTCTTCTCGGAGTCTGTGCCGACCAGCGAAGTATCATAAGCCGGAACGATCAGCCCGCCATCCTTGACAGCCCGCCCGTGGTAGTTGTTCACCACATCACGGGCAGTGTCCAGCATGTGCATGGCGAATTCATGGTCGGTAATCGAACCATCAACGCGCATCATGCCGCTGCGTGCCATCACTATAGTGATCTTCGCCACTACTGTATCGCCGTGGAGATCATCAATCGTATGACGTTTTGTCATGCTTGCGCTCTTTCCCAAAACATGATGTACAAAGGCGCGGCTTCCAGCGTGGCAAGCGGGTTGATTACCACGCTGACCAGCCGCCAACCGTCGCCAGTCAAAGCAGCAGATCGAGAATCAAACTCTGATTCTGCAACCTGCTCTTTATGGTATTCGTATATCATTCATCCACCACAGCGTGAACGTCAACAACGGCAGAATTGGCAGTGATGTTCCATGTTACGATTGCTTGACCAGCAGCCGGGAGAACGATGCCGCGCGGGAAGGTATACACAACAGCAGCACCCACCAAAGCAGCAAGGCTCCACTTGCGGAAGAATTGCGTTGGCACAGTTGGAGCCGTACCAAAGGCAACAGCGCCTTGCGTCAAGCCAGTTGGTCGCCCTTCGTCCTCGGCCAAGAATGCTACGCCGCCCGTTAAGGTTGGAACGTTTGCGCTACGGCCAAGGCCAACAACGCAAGCCGTTGCAGCGCCGTTGAAATAACCATACTCCATAAGCGCCGCTTCGTTGGTGGCCGGTGACAGAAACGCATGCGAAGCCGCCGCGATGGTCGTTACCGTGGTTCGTTGTGCAAGTGAGTAAATAGCCATGTTGCTTCCTTTCGTGAGGTACTGCTAGTGTATCAAGCGTTGCCCGCTGTGATGGTAAATGCCGTGATCGACACCGTGACGCCAATACTTATCGTCGCCGTGTTCAAAATAAGGTCGGTGCCGGATGTGCCTGCCGAGAAGTCAGCAACGTGCGTTGTGCCATCCGACTGCACGATGCGCCCCCAGGTTGCCGTGCCTGCTGCCAGGCCAGTCGTGTCGCTCGGCAGCGTTGGGCTGAGAACACCGGCCGCTGCGCCTGCGGCAAACGGCGTGCCCATTGTGAACTCGGCCAGCAATGTGGTTGCGGCACCGCCTGTCGCTGGGCGCGTGCCGTCGTAGATGCGCAGCTTGGCGCCGTTGCCTGCCCGCGTGGTGATCGCGTCAAGCTGCGCGTTTCGCAACGCAGTAACGTATCCTGCTGCCATTAGATCACCTTAAACAATAATTCGAACCTCTGCGATAGCGCCATTCTCCGCATCAAGGATGTTGACGCTCCGTGACAACACATTGCATGTTCCGTCTTTCACTTCAACCAGGATCTCGCCTGCATACTTTGCTGTTACGCGCTCAGTCGCGCCAGAGCCAAACACAAGGCACCAGAAAATCCGCATTGGCTGCAGGACTGTCTTTCGCATGGAATCTAAATACTTTGTTCCATCAGGCGTTTCTCGCTCCACCACTTCGTCGCTATGCACAATGATCTTCGCCGTCACCGGCACAAGCTGCGGCATGGAAAATTGGAAGGGGCGAAGAAAGCGAATCATTCAAGCACCGTCACGCACAGTTTTCCCGCAGAGCCGTCATCGGTAATCGCGTTGATGTAGTTGGCGCCGGTCGGCAGCGGCACCGCCTCAGTACCGGCTTGAAACAGAATGTCGGTCGAGTCAGCCGTGCCAGCCTCCTCGGTGAAACGAATGCGCGTATCTTTGGTTGCGGCGCCCCGCAGCACGGTCGAGCGCGTATGCAAGGCAAGGCGATCCCACGGCAGCTACCCGCCGATTCCCGCCGCCCCGGTCACAACATTGATCGTGCCGCCAGAAGGCCGCAGCGCGTTCGGGAACCTGCCGTGCCGGTCGGTAAGAAACTGAAAGGAAGGGGTAAGGTCAGCCATTCAATCCGCTCGCCGTTTGGGATACCGCGCCGACGCCCATCTGCCCCTGCCCTTGGGCATCTGCTTGCGGGCCTGCCGGCGTGTTCTGTGCGCCTGCGCCGCCTTGGTTTGTCGGGTCGTTCATCGGGTTTGCGGCCGGTGGTTGGCTCATGCGCGCCATTGCCAGAATCGGCAGCGCACCGGACAGCATGGCTTCGCTCATTTCCACCGTGTCATCCATGCGTTCCACCAGCTTTTGCGCCAGCCACTTCGGGCTGATCTCGCCGGTCTGCATGGCAAACGGCATCAGGCGCTCGATGTTCGCAATCTCAAGCGCCTTGTTCGGTCGGCCGGTCGAGCCCGCTTTGATGTCAAGGTAAATCTCGGAAGCAATCTCGTCGCGCGCCAGTTCCGGCCACAGCGCCCCGGGCCCGACAATCTTCTTGACCGTGGCCGGCGACATCATCTTGAGCAGCACTTGCCCTGCGGCCCGCACCACATCGGTCAGCCACTCATCCAGATCGTCAATCGTGCTCTGGATCCCCGATACCCGGCCGGATTCTGCAATGGTCGATTCCGTTGCCGTGCCGCCGCTCACGCCGCCAAAGTTCGCCTCTTGCGTCTGCCTTTGCCGTTGGATGTCAACAAAGAACGGCTCCACATCGTAGAGTTCCGGGCTGATCGGGATGGTCGGTTTCGCCATCAGTACATCGCCAATCTTCTCCGAGCGGGAAACGCCGTCGAGTTCAACCACTTCGCTGTCAGCATGGCCGGCAAGTTTGCTCTTGTCGTCCTTGGTGAAAACGCCGGCAGCGGAAACGTACCCTGGCCGGTTGGCCTGCCGGTGATTGCTCAAGCCCTGCCGCGCAAGGTTCACTTGCATACACTGCGGGCGAATCAGATCAACCTCGGACGGCGGGAAAATGTCGCTGTCATCTTCAAGGTCGTTGAAGGTCAGCGCGAAGATCGGGTGGAATTGCTCTACCTCAATGTCGGGCTGGCCTTCCTTGAGGAAGTCGAAATACCCATCAATTACGTGGTAGCACACATGCTGCTCAAGGTCGTAGTAAATCCACAAACACGCCTTGCAGTCCTTCGCATCGGCGCTCGTAGCGCCGTCCTTGTTGTACTTGGTGAAGCCGGTGCCAATGTCGATTTTGTAAAACCGCTTGATTTCCTCGGGCGAAAGCAACCACTCCTCGGCCAGCCAACGTGAGCCGACAAAGCCTTTGAGTTGCTGCGTTGCGGTGTCGGGGATGATCTGCCAAGAGCGCAAGAACGTCCAGGCCAAGCCCTCGCGCACCAGCAGGTACTCTTGTTCCTGCAGTGTCTTGAGGGAGATTCGCAGCTTTTCCAGATTGGCCGTGTCGTCCTGAATCTCGCCATCGGCGCGGTCGGCCAACTGCCGCTCAAGTTCCGCAATCTGCGTTGAGCAATCGCGCACGTTCTGCGCAATGGTCGGATCAGACTTGTATTCGCGCTGATAGCCGAGTTTGAGATAGCCAACCCCGCACGTATCAATGCGGCGGATCATCTGCTTGAGTTGCAGCTTGAGCTTTGGGATTGGCTCGTCAAAGAAATACTGCAACAGCTTCTCGGCCGTCTTGCCGATGCGGTCGAGCATTGCCCTGCGCGCCATGCCTTGCTGCACATCATCGAGGATCTGCAGCGCATTCGCCTGCGCGGTCGGATCAGGGGGCGGCGGCGGCATCGGCGGCGGCATGCCAGGCTGCATTTGCGGCATCGGCGGCTGCAGAATGTCCTGCGCGGCTTTCAGAGTTTCCGGGTCGCCATCCCACACCATGAAATCCATGCGGTCGCGGCGCTTTGCCACAACGCGGGGATTCTTGGCGTAAATCGCACTCACGCGCTGGTTGATGTGCGACAGGGCAAGGTTCACCACATACGGTTTAGCCGCATCAGAATCGCCACTGTCAGCCATTCCCGGCCACTGCTTGCCATGCACAAATTTCTGGTTGTTGCGCATTGCCTTGAATTTTGGCTCCCAATGCTTCCTGGCGGCACGAATCTTGTCCGTCAATTCCGTCACCAGCGCAGCGCGCGCCGGATCAGGCGGCAGTGCATCACGCTTGATTTCCATGCCCACCGTTGGCGGCTGGAAGGTTGCCGGAATCTCCGGTGTCATCAGTTCATCAGCCATTGCCCACCCACATTCTGCGCAGGCGCGAATCGCGCTCACGCTCTACGTTCGAGGCCCATTTGGTCCAGGCCAGCGTGCCCACCTTCGGGTACAGCACTTTTTCCTCTACCGGGGCAGCGCCGCGCAGCAGGTTGTTAGACGCAACGCCGATTAACCCGCACATATCGGCAAAGTCATCCTCCCGGTCGTTGCCGGTGCCGGTGAATTTCAGCATTTGCTCTTTCGCTGCCGGCCACCACGGCGCAAAGGTCGGAAAGCGCACCCGGCCATGCGCACACAAGGCGCGGAATGAAAGCGATCGAGCGCCTTTGTCGCCGTTGGTCGGAAACTTCTCAAGCGCAAAGTGAACAGGCGGTTTCGCCTCACGCATGGCACGCTCAAGAAACGGGCCGATCGCGTTGTCCAGTTGCCCTTTCTCAAAGTACGCCGTGAAAATGCCGTACATCTTGGCCAGGGCGATCAGTTCGTCAATGCTGGCGTCGGTCGAGCTGCGCTTCCAGAACACTTGCGGCATCAGCCACAGGTTTGGGTGCGGCTCGGAATCGATACCCCACACGCCAATGGCCGTCTTGTCGGCGCTGCTCTTGGTCGAGGTCGCCAAGTCGCCGGTCAGGTAGTAGCGCATTTCCTTCGGCTGCGTGCCGCG
>JACCDR010704482.1_pt1 | contig 46827 bp, 60 predicted proteins | sample 7446431 | NCBI WGS metagenome assembly JACCDR01 (sample SAMN15323443, study PRJNA562643) | freshwater metagenome | isolation source: river surface water | place: USA:Blue River Watershed | collected 2017-08-17 | reverse complement strand
TTCTTTGTCTTTTGCCCACGGCCCTTGGGGCGGGTCCTGTTGACAAACCCAGATGGGACTTGACCCCCACCAAGGCTTGGTGGGACACGTCAAAGATTCCCGCTGTCAAGTGTCTGGCCGACAACATCTACCACGAGGCTCGTGGGGAGTCCCGCCAAGGCCAGCAAGCCGTGGCCCACGTAGTCCTTAACCGTGTCAAGAACCCCGCTTGGGGTGGTCACGTGTGTGGGGTGGTGTGGGCCAAGGCACAGTTCTCTTGGACACTGGACAAGAGGTTGTGGAACATCCGAGACCCCAAGGCCTACGAAAGGGCCAAGCTTGTAGCTCTTGAAGTTTTGGCGGGCAAGACTCGGGACATGACCGGGGGTGCCACCCACTACTACGAACCAACCAAGGTGAACCCGTCTTGGGCTACGTCCGGGGTCAACAAAAGGTTTGTTGGATCACACGTCTTTATGAAGATGAAGGGGGGTGGTGTATAGTGGACCCTTTTAGGGCCCCCTTAAGAGATATTCTACCACACAACTTGAGGGTTGTCAAGCCGGAAAGGTGAGAAAATATGACAGACAGAACACTTGCACAAATCCTTGAAGCGCACAAGAACCGATTTAACGTCGGGCGTCGCTTGGTTTGGGCTGACTTGACCAACGCAGAAAAAGCCCTTTTTTACGGTGCCGATCTGAGCGGTGCCAAGCTGAGCGATGCCGATCTGCGCAGGGCCAATCTTGACGGTGCCGATCTGAGCGGTGCCAATCTGTACGGTGCCGATCTGCGCAGGGCCAATCTTGACGGTGCCGATCTGAGCGGGGCCAATCTTGACGGTGCCGATCTGAGCGGTGCCTATCTGTACGGTGCCGATCTGCGCAGGGCCAATCTGTACGGTGCCGATCTGCGCAGGGCCAATCTTGACGGTGCCGATCTGAGCGGTGCCAAGCTGAGCGATGCCTATCTGTACGGTGCCAATCTGTACGGTGCCGACCTATACAGTGCCTATCTGACGTGCGGCTTGGCAATTGTTCAAGGCCCAACCCGGTCTGATGGATACAGGTTCACCCTCTACGCATGTTGCCTTGGGGAGCACGTCGTAGTCGCGGGTTGCCGACAGTTCACGATTGACCGATATCGACACCACATCGCGACCCGCTACCCAAATACGCCGAAAGCCACAGAGACGCTGGCAATCCTTGCGTTTCTAGAAGTGCGCCTTAACCAAATCTTTGCCGAGTGGAGGCTGTAATGACCCCGGAACAACTTGCCAGACTGCAACAGTTCTACAGTGAGGATGACGTAGGTTATCCCGACCCAGAAACACCACCTGACCAATCAGTCATCAGCTGTGTGGTTGGGTTTTTCATGTTGGTGGCCGTTGGCCTGTTCTTCTTTGTGGTGCTGTGACGTGACCCGCCTCATAACACCAACCCGCAGCGAGCAGGTGATCGACTTGGCCAAGCGTCGTGTTGACGCCTTGCTGCGGGACCGTGGAGCTAAGTTTGAGGACCTGCGCCGTGCATGGGTCGGACTGGCCGAGACTGTTAGACAGGAAAGGGTTGGAGGGTGACAGAGGTTTTGTTTTGGGCGTTTATCTTGACCACGGTTGCGGGCTGCTTTTGGTTCGCAACATGGGCCGTGATCAATCGTGAGTGGGGCCTCTTGTTGTCCGTTGCAATGGGTGCACTGTGTATCTTGTGGCTTACCAGCATGACGCACGACATGATAGAGTACGGACTCAACGACGACTATAGATGTGTTGAACACGGAGGATCAGGCAATGATTGACATCAATAAGAAATATCAGACCCGCGACGGACGTGAGGTCAAGATTTATGCGATTTATGATGTGCGGGGGGACTACTGCGTTCACGGTGCCGTTCTTGCTAAAAATGGCTGGTCATCTGCAAGCTGGACATCTGAAGGTGACTATTGGGGTGGTGACAAAAACGATTTAGACCTCATCGAGGTCAAAGAGAAGCGTGTCTATGAGCGTTGGGTGAATGTGCTGAACTTCGGTGGATTTGCATCCACCTACCTAACAAAAAGGGAGGCCGACAAAGATGCACCGCCAAGCCGCATCGCCTGCATCCACATCCGCCAGGAATATGAAGAGGGGGAGGGGCTGTGATGGCTGATCACCTCGTAACAGTTCTCGGAGGTTTGCAAGCGGTGGCCGATGTGACCTTCTATCGCGGCAATCGCTGGGATACAGAAGAAGACGACGCTGAAGTTGAGATGTATTGGGCTAAGCGTGACGGGTCAAAAGGTGCGCCATTCTCCGACAAGATGTATGCTCGGTTAGATAAACGCGATCCTTTCTGGCACGCTAATGTAATAGAGCAAGTGTGTGATGCTATCGCTTATGAGCAGTACGCCGAAGAAGAAGGTATCTTGTTGACATGAGGGAAGGCGTTAGAAAGCACGATGACGTGTTATCCGTCAAAAAGTATTTGAAACAAGTTGCAGAGGGCTCACTGATAGACTATGACGGTCACGGCAATCCGAGCGACGGCAAAACAAAAGATGTTTCCGTGTGCATCCGCCCGAGCATGGCAGGGTCGGACATTCCACAATGGGCATCACATATCGTATGGTACAACAAATGACTGACGACTTAGACGGTGAAGACACAAGGCTGCGGGATGGGCTGTGATGGGTGATTTTGCCCCGTTTTATGCGGTTTATGACGCTTTCAACTTCGCACTTGTGTTTCCGCTTTTCTTACTCACGGCCATTTTACTAAGGGAAACCATTTATGACGACAAATGACATCACCGTCCTAGACGCGGCAATTGCCATCAGTTGGTTGGAGGCGGAGAACGCGCGGTTGCGGGAGCAGTTGACCCAAATCGACGCGCTAGACCCTGAATGGCATGGCATTGAAAGCCTCGGAAATGATGCTGTGCGAGGTCTTGTTTTGCGCATGGGCGAGATTGCCCGCGCCGCTCTTAAAGGAGACAGCCATGACTGACACCTCCATCCTAGACGCGGCCATTGCCTTTCACGCCCGTGCTTTGATTTCCAAACTACTTGAAGGCATGTGGCAACCATCCGACACTGCGCCTCGCGGGCAATGGCTTTTGACTTGCCGAGAGGGTGAGACTTATTCAACAATCGCCATGCGTGGCTTTGGTGACGAGTGGATCAGCTCGTCTGGGCACACCACCGTCACGTCACACACCTATTTACCACCGACGCATTGGCAACCTTTGCCAGCGCCAATCTCAACCAAAGGATACAGCCATGACCAACGACACCCGCCCCACCGTCCCGCCGATTGAAGGACAATATTCCATTGCAATGGCCCCAGACCTTGCCGCCCGTGTCATCATTGAGTTGGAGGCGGAGAACGAACGCCTGCGGAAAGGGCTTGATGAAATTGCCTGCACCACGCGGGTGTCAATTGACGGCGTTGATGGTTTTGAAAGCTGGGCTGAGTTTGCTTGGCACTTACAGGCAATCGCTGAAAAGACACTCAACTAGGGACAACTTAACATGAACATCTTCTTCTTGGACTACAACCCACGAACGTGTGCTCAGTACATGGTTGACAGCCACGTTTCTAAAATGATTCTGGAAACGGCTCAACTCCTGTGTACTGCACACCGACTCTCGGGGTCCACAGAAGAAGCCCTCTACCAAGCAACACATATCAGTCATCCTTCTGCAATCTGGGCACGCAAGTCCCAAGACAATTACCGCTGGTTAGCGCACCATTATGATGCTCTTGCCCGCGAATTTAGCCACCGATTTGGGGGTCGTGAACACAAATCGTACACCCAACTCGTGGACCTTATTTGGGACCCGCCTTCGTGCCTCCCAGACGGCATGTTTACCGTGCCAAAACCAGCCATGGACCCTGAGTACCTAGTCGGGGACCCCTCTGATGGCTGGCCTTTCGTTGTTTTGTCTTACCGCAACTACTACAAGTTGGGCAAAACTCACCTCCACAAATGGACCAACCGTGTCCGACCTGAATGGATGTAACCAAAATGAACATCTCAGTGCACACCGCGATGCAGATCGCAGACTCCAATTACCAACCCCTCCGAACCCTTATGAAGGGGTTGCCACCGGGACAACGTCGTGAGGCTGCCGTGGAGTGGCGGACAAAGTACCGCGAACTTATCGGGGCCGATTTGGAAGTTGCCGCCAAGGCCGAGGAAGATTTTTTCAAAGGATATCAACGATGAAGGTGTACGTCGAGAACGCTGATCCGCTAATTTCGCGCATGTTTGTGTTGGAGTTTGGAGCCCAAATTGTGAAGGACTACCAAAGTGGTGTTGACCTTGTTGTCTTCTCCGGAGGTACGGATGTGGACCCCACATATTACGGGGAACCTAACCGATTTTCTGACGAGCCGGACGTTGAACGGGACTCCGCTTGTTATCATCTGTTTAAGTGGTGCGAAGCCAACGACGTACCAATGATTGGTATCTGCCGGGGTTCCCAGTTTCTTAACGTTATGAACGGGGGTAGTCTCTGGCAAGATGTGGACAACCATTGTGGTAATCACTATGTTTATACAGATATGGGTATGGTTTATGAGGTGACATCCACCCATCACCAAATGATGATACCGGGACTAGGTGCACGTTTGGTTGCTTGGGCTCACGAATCGAGGAACCGTAAATCTGCACGTAGTGTGGAGGCAAACTTCTCTCAACCGGACCCCGAGGTTCTGTATTATGAGGCCACACGTAGCCTGTGTTTCCAACCGCACCCCGAGTACGGTGGTTACGATGAGACGTTGTATTTCTTCAAAGAGTGTATGGAGAGCTTCGGTTATGGAAAAAGTTCTTGAAGCCCTGAACGGCCTTGAAATCTGGGGTGTGTCCAACTTCGGTATTGTTGACTCGGAGGGGGTCGTAAAGGTAGCACGTCTGAACCGCATCTGTTCGTCCGAAATCAGGTCAATTTGTAACGCGGATTACGACGACGATGATGAGGATTACCCCGACGAGGATTACCCAGATTACAACGAGGGTTACGACGATGACGACTACTGATTATCATTTCTTCTCCGTCAATCTTAGCTCTGAGGATAGTAACTTCGGGAGTTCGTGGGAACTGTCTGACGACCCTATGGTTGACGAGTATTACAACTGGATACCATCCGTCTTTGAGCGTTACTTCCCCGTTACGGTTCACAGGGTTGATAATTTCGTCCACTTTCTTGTGCCGTCTAACCATGATATTACGGTGTCTAAGCTGTGTCTACTGCACATATTGGCGCGTGTACCTATCGAAAACGTTGAGAGGGGTCGCACAGATGTGTGGCTACAGATGCGCAACCTTCGTGAAGACCTTCCAGAGGCTTCCTTTGGGTTTATCTTAACAGCAGCACATTGGTTGTCTCAGTCTTATGCGGGTTATGGAAAGAGTTACAAAGACTCGTGTCACCTCCCGATGGACTCAAGCCTTGGGGCTAAATTGGATTGGAAAGTTTGGGAGAACGGCTTTTCTTCCGACTATTCTAACGATATTGTGGACGGTGGCGGCTACGATATTTTCACCCTTACATGCAGGGATCGGCCAAAGGACCCTATTTATGTTGCGGAGAGTCCGGGTGTTTCTGTTTGGGGTTCGCCCATAGATGAGTTCCACGTTTCAACAGAGGAGTTGCGCCGATGTGCGGTATTGTAGGTGTGGCGGGTCACGTCACAGAGAAAGATCACAGGGCGTTTCGTCAGTTGTTAACTGTCGGTGTACTTCGGGGCCCTCACGGCACTGGGGTGGTGCTCGGTAATGCACCCAATAATAATGACGAGGAGGGTATCACCTCTTGGTGGATCAAGGCACCGGACACCCCTGAAAGTGTCCTAGAAGATGTTGAGTTCATTAAAACCATCACAGACAAGAAACGGTCAACCCACTTTATGATTGGACACAATCGGTGGGCCACAAGCGGTGACCCCGACTCAGACAGGGATACCCACCCATTTGAGTTTGGCCCAATCACAGGGGTACACAACGGTACCGTGCCACGTTGGGTCTGGGAAAACCTACCCGGCATCAGCGCAAACAAAGACGAAGTGTACATGGATTCACAAGCCATATACGCCTCACTTCACAAGAATGGGCTTGAAAAAACGGTGGCCCACCTTTGTCAAGGGGCTCTTGCTTTGGTCTGGTGGGATGACTCTGACAAAACCCTCAACTTCTTCCGTAACGAGGAACGACCGCTGAGTTTGACAACAGCCAACAAGGGTAAGACCATTTACTGGGCATCTGAACCTAAGATGCTTGAGTGGATTCTGGATCGTAACGACATCATCCACGGAGACGTTGTCAGCCTGAACACGATGACACACTTAGTGTTCAGGTTCGATGATAAAAACAAGTTGCAAAACCCTGAAATCACTGTGTGTAACCCGGAGAAGGTGTACCCAAACTACATTCCAAAAAAAGAGTCGGGGGTTTACGGCAGCGCTTGGTGGAATTTCTACGACGACTACGATGATGACACGCCACCTTTTGTTACAAACCCGTACACCCCCAACAAACCTTATGGGACCGTCTATGTAGACGAGAACGGTAGACCCTGTAAGCCAAACCTCTTTGTTAAGGAGTGTGATTGGTGTACTGGACCCCTAACCAAACAGACTGTGTCCGTATTTGACGGGGGCAGCCGATCACATGAATACCACATCTGTGAAGAGTGTATGACCGGACCAGATGCGGGTACTATCTACGACATGTATTCACGTAAGAGGGCATGAAGCAAATGCAAATTAAAATCGGAGCCGACCCAGAACTCTTTGCAAAAGACATGACGGGTTCCATCGTATCTGTACACGACCTTTTGCCCGGCACCAAGCACGACCCCTACCCGGTCCCCATGGGTGCTGTTCAAGTTGACGGTACAGCTGCTGAGTTCAACATCGAACCTGCAACCACATTCGAGCAATTTGACACCAGTATCGTAAGTGTGGTAAACAGTATGCAAGAGATGCTTCCGGGCCTCACTCTTGTATCTGAACCTGTCGCCCACTTTGACCCCGTGTACTTCAACGGTTTGCCCCCGCAGGCTGTCGAGCTTGGATGTAACCCAGATTTTAATGCGTACACCATGCGCGAAAACCCTATCCCCGATGCGTCCCGTATGTTCCGGACAGGGTCGGGGCACATCCACATCGGGTGGACAGAGGGTGCAGACCCCTTTGAGTACAACCACTACATGTCTTGCGTGCAACTCGTCAAACACTTGGATTGGTACCTCGGTTACAACTCCCTCCAGTGGGACCCAGACAACACCCGACGCGATCTGTACGGCAAACCCGGAGCCTTCCGACCCAAGCCATATGGGGTAGAGTATCGGGTCCTGTCTAACAAATGGGTTTTGGACCAGCGTTTGCGACGAGCTGTATGGGACTTGACACACGAGGCTATTGAAAACCTAACCAAGCAAGGTCCTTTCTCCAGCTACTATGATGAAAGCCTTAAACGGTATTTCAACGAACCTTATAACCCGTATAACCACCCCCGAGGAGGACACTATGACTTGTCTGCGTGAATACGACACGGAGGAGCAGACTCGAGCCCGCCTAGCCCATACCTATGTAGTCTACAAACCTGACATGTGTATGGCCTATGTATACGACATACTTGGTCCCAATGTTGTGCAGATCAGGGTGGATGACCCAATGGGTGAAACGGCGCTCACCGTACCCTTGAGTGACCTTGAGTACTTTGAGTACAACCTCGGTTGGGTTTACGCGGGCAATGGTTTGTGCTACCTCACACGTGACCATAAACGTCAGTGGAAGCAGGGTCTGTGTGCAAACAACACTTCCCTGTACGCAGCTAGGACAGGTTATTACGTAGGTTCTGTGGTGGACGTACCTAAGGACCACCTGACAGACATGCACAAGGGCCTACTTGTTAAGCCCTTTGCTGAGGCCATGGAGTTGTCAAAGCAGTATGGAGGGAGACTCATACCCGTTTCAAATACACTGGCCGTAGGGTTTGGTGGCTGCTTCTACCACTACGCCATGGGCAAGATCGGCGACTTCTTCGACGTAAGTGAGAAATACCCATATCTTATGGACAGCATCATGGAGGTAATAGATGGTCAGCGACAAACCACCCTCAATCTGTGAACTTATCGGGGACGACGGTACTGAAACAGACGACGTCGGCATTGAGATCGAGGTTGAGTTCGAGGATACCGACGATAACTTTACGATCTACGATACCCCCTGCCCGTGGCGTTCCGTTATTGATGGATCATTACGAGGTGGTAGTGAGTTTGTAACGGACGGTTCTGTAAAAGTGGACGACGTCAAGGATTACGTAGACGAGCTTAGCAATTTCATCGAGGACCGGGACCCTATCTTTACGCACAGGTGCTCGGTACACGTTCACGTCAATGTCCTAGACATGACCCTTATGGAAGCCCTCTCTTTTGCCACCCTTTACTGGTGCGTTCAACCAATTCTTGTTGATTACGTGTCATCGGCACGCAAGGGCAACCTGTTTTGTCTTCGCCTTATCGACACCCCGCGGACCCCATTGAATGTAGCATCTATGATTAACACAAGCGCTCTCTTTGATGCGTTGATGAACTGGGAGGAGACTAACCGATATGCTGACCTGAACTTGGCTGCCCTTCCTAAGCTCGGTACACTTGAGTTCCGGTGTATGGAGGGTAATCTCTCAGGTGATCGTATCTCTGAGTGGTGCCGAATCCTTTGCTACTTGCGGGACCAAGCACGGGGACGACGCCCACGGGATATCGTGGAAGGCTTCTCTAGCGGCTATGGACGTGAACTTTTGGAGGAGTTGGCCAAACGGGAGCCCATGTTCAACCTGTTCTGGAAACGTGTTGATAAGCGGGAAGCAGAAGAGGTCCTGTTGAAGTCCATGCGTTTTGCACAGATTTTGGCCTACGAGATCAAGGACGATAACGTCAACAATCAACCGCCCATCACTACGTATGCGGACCCGGATGAAATTTTCAACGATGATCACCACTACGATGACGAGGACTATGAGGAGGAAGAATAATGTATAACCAACGCTACCGAGTCTACCCATACCGTGAGGGGTCACGCTCTGCAAACAACCTGAGGGATGCTTTTAAGCGTGCCGGAAAGGACTGCCTTACCTTACGCCTGAACAACTCAGACTACGTGGGACAACCAGCTGACATTGTCTTGAACTGGGGTAACGGACGAGATCGGAACTTCAACGGGGCCACTGTGTACAACACCCCAGAAACTGTGTACAATGAGTCGATCAACAAAATCCATGCCCTGAAGAATCGAACTGATGGCCTGTGTATTCAGTACACAACACAGTTTGAACGGGCCTTTTGGTGGGTTGTAGATGGTAAGAGCGTTGTCGTTCGTCAAACTGCTGAAGGTAAAGACGGGGAAGGTGCTGTCGTTGTTAAGACAGTTGAAGAGCTTCTCAAATACAGCAGTGCACCACTGTTTACCGTGTATTTCAACAAGACACAAGAGTACCGTGCACACTTCTGCATGGGTGAGATTGTGTGCGTAGGCCGCCGGGTGGTGCCACACGGTACCGAGAAATTCGACCCAGAGATTCGCACCGGAGGTAACGGTTACATCTTGGCCTATGGTCCTGATCGAGGTCCTGTACCGGCATCTCTTTACGATGTTATGGATGACTTCCTTGACACTACACAGCTGGACTACGGATGTGTCGATATCCTGTACGACGGACACACAGGTCGGTCAGTTATCTGCGAGCTAAACACAGCCCCCGAATTGCAACCGTGGATTGCAGACAAATATGCTGAAATCATTATCCGCGAAAGCGAGAATATGGAGTACACATACTGATGGCCCACCCGTGTTACATCTGCGGAGCCCCTATCTCCGAACTTGAGATAGACCCCCGAGACGGTAAGACATTGCCGTGCCACACCTGCCTTGATGCAGTGGACGACATCTTGGACTATTGGAATGAGGACAAGGTCTACGCGTACCTTGAGGACAACGAGGACAAAATCATTGATTGAGAAGTACGGACAAACACTAGCAATAGACTACGTAGACCACATGGGTGCAGACCTGTCGGTGGTCAACGCTGCCCGAGTGTCTTTCGATAAGCACTCGTTTAGCATGACCAAACGTGATGAAAGTCTTCTGGACTATCTTGCGGACCACAAACACTGGAGCCCCTTTGCTCATACAGCCTTGACAGTACGTGTAACCTGCCCCATCTTCATTGCTCGACAGGTAGCCAAACACCAAGTCGGCCTTGTGATTAACGAGGTCAGCCGTCGTTACGTGGACAACCCACCTAGCTTCTATGAGCCGGACGTGTGGCGTCAGCGTGCAGAGAACGTCAAGCAGGGGTCATCAAACATCCCGATAGATGAGGACCTATCAGAGGAGTATCGGGGGGCCTGTGACGCTTGTGAGCGGTTTTATCGTAAAGCCTTGTCAAAGGGCAACTGCCCCGAACAAGCACGAATGGTGTTACCGCAATCCATGATTACTGAGTTCTACTGGACAGGTAATCTGGCCGCCTTTATTCGCGTATGTGAGCTGAGGTTGGACGAGCACACCCAAAAGGAGACCCGGGACTTGATCCGACCCCTGTTTCACATCCTAGCGGATATCTGGCCCCGTTCTGTCCAAGCATACTTCGGCCACAAAGACGTATATGCACTTGACAAAACCTGAGACTCGTGATATAATGTACCTTCAGGGGGCCCAATAGAAGGGGATACAGAGCTTGAAGACACACCAGCCTTGCCCATCCTGTGGGTCTAGCGATGCAATGACTATTTACGATGATGGCCACACACACTGCTTCTCGTGTGGTCAGACAACATTTCCGAAAGGACCTTTATTGAAAGAACACGCACCTATTGTGCAAGCCATCCAAGAACGCAGGCTAAGCCTAGATACCTGTAAGTTCTTTGGGGTGGCCTCGGATAACACCGTGCACGTATACCCCTACTACGACAAGAACAACTCTTATGTGGCTGCCAAGATACGCACCAAAGACCCGAAGGGGTTCCGCTGGGAGGGTGACGCCAAACGTGCTACCTTGTTTGGTCAGCAGCTATACCCGCCCGGATCGGCCAAACAAATCACACTGGTCGAGGGCGAGTGTGACGCAATGGCTGTTCGGGAAATCATGGGTAACTGGCCTGTCGTGTCTGTACACTCCGCGGGTTCCGCCGAAAAGAATGTACAAGACAACTTCGAGTATCTCAACAGCTTTGAGAAGATCGTTATCTGCTTCGACAAGGACGAACCCAAAGTCAACCCTGCTACGGGTAAGGTAACGTACCCCGGACAAGAGGCAGCCCTTAAGGTTGCCAGTATGTTTGAGATCGGTAAGGTCCGTATCCTTACTCTGGCCGAGTTCAAGGATGCCAACGAGTACCTTATTGCGGGCCGTGCCAAGGAGTTCAAAGACGAGTGGTGGAAGGCTCCCGAACACATCCCTACAGGTTTACGTATGGCCAAGGATATGTGGGAAGAGGTCGAGACACCCAAGTCCTATGACACCATCGACTACCCTTTTGATACCTTTAACGAGAAAACTTACGGGCTACGCCTGTCTGAGCTTGTTGTCTTCACCGCCGAAACCGGGGTCGGTAAGACGTCAATCCTGAAGGAGATCGAGTACCACCTGTTGAAGAACAGCAAGTACGGGGTGGGTCTTTTGCACCTTGAGGAGACCAACAGGGACACGGTCTTGGGTTTGATGTCTATTGAGGCTAATAAACCCCTGCACCTGCCTGATGTTTGGGACCAGCTTGGTGATGGGGAGCTACGCAAAATCTACGATGAGTCTGTCAACACTGACCGTCTTGTTGTCTATGATCACTTTGGTTCCAACTCTATCCATGAGATTCTGGCCAAGGTTCGACACATGGCGGCCCTTGGTTGCAAGTACATCGTGTTGGACCACCTGTCCATTGTGGTGTCCGACCAGCAGGGTGACGAACGGAAGCAACTGGATGAGATCACCACCAAGCTTAAGACATTGGCCATGGAGCTTAACATCGCAATCATCTGTGTTGTTCACCTTAATCGTCAAGGCCTTATCCGCGGCACAGCAGCCATCGAACAGCTGGCCAACATTGTTTACCTGCTGGAACGTGAGGTAGACGCTGTAGATGAGTGGAGACGCAACGTCACAAAGGTTACAATCAAGAAGAACCGGTTCTGTGGACGTGGGGGTCCAACATCGTGGTTGTTCTACGTACCTTCGACAGGTCGCCTTGTGGAGCTGGACTCCGAGAATATTGCAAAGTACGAGTCAGGAGGTATCGGCGGTGAAGTTGAATCAGGCTGGGGCGACTAAGGGGTTTGTTAGAAAATGACCCTTGAATATCTAACGTACGACGACACATACTGGGTATTTGATATTGAAACAGATGACCTCAACGCCACTACAATTTGGTGCTGTGGTTTTATTAATGTAGAGACAGGGGAGGAGTACCTAGCTGTTGGAGAAGATGAAGTACGGAAGTTTGTGGAAGAGCATCCGGGTTGCAAATGGGTCGGGCACAACTCAATATCTTTTGACGCCCCTACTATTAGGCGTCTTATTGGCTGCGATCTTTCCAGCCACAATGTTATTGATACCTTGGTTATGTCTCGTCTTTTTGATCCCAAGCTTGAGGGCGGGCACTCGCTAGACAGTTGGGGCAAGCGTTTGAAGATGCCAAAGGGTGACTTCAAAGACTTCTCAAAGTACTCAGATGAGATGGGTGTCTACTGTTTGCAAGACATTCGGATAACGCGTAAGTTGTTCCGTAAGCTGTCTGCAAGGATGAAAAAGGAGGGCTTCTCTAACACATCCGTTTACATTGAACACAACATACGGGAGGTAACGGATGGACAACGAAACAACGGATTTTACTTTGATATTGCTGGAGCTACAGAACTTGGAGAAACTCTTCGAGAGCTGGCATCAAATCTCGAACAGTCTATTCTGGAACTCTTTCCTCCAGAGCTCAAGCCAGTGGCCCGCTACAAATTCCGACTACTTAAAAATGGAGAAACTAACAACCATTTCAAAAGACATACGGAAAGGTATCCGAAAATTGAACGAGATGGGGATGAGTATGTCTGCTTTGACTACGTCCCCTTTAATATCGGATCAGTGCCGCAACGCATTGAAAAGCTACTTAGCTTGGGATGGAAGCCTCGTGACTACACTGACAAGGGGAACCCCAAAGTAGATGAAGAGTCCCTGCTAGAGTTTGCAGAAACCTCAAAGATACCTGAGGTGACGGCTATCGCTGACTGGCTTGTGGCTACAGGTCGGGCTAACATGATTTACAACTGGCTGGCCAACGTAGACAAAGCTAACAGTGTTATGCGGGGGTACGTGGACTCTTGTGGGGCCTCTACCCGTCGTATGACCCACAGCAGCCCCAATACGGCCAACATACCGGGGCTTGAAGTCAAGTGGGGTCACGAGTGTAGATCAATGTGGCAGGCTAGGCCTAAACGTTTGTTATGTGGGGCTGATGCCAAGGCCCTTGAGATGCGTATGTTCGGGCACTACCTCAATAACGATGAGGCTGCTAGGATGTACATCGAGGGCGACCCGCATACGTTCAATGCAGACATGCTGGAGATCGAACGGAGGCCTATGAAGAGTGTATTCTATGCGTTCTTGTATGGGGCCTCTGACGGTAAACTAGGGCGTACCGCGGGCATCAAGCACATGTCACCTGCTAAGTGGGGTGCTCAAGCTCGTGAAAAGCTTATCAGCCGCACACCGGGCCTAGAGGCCCTTGTGGGTATGGTTGCAGAGGAGCAAAGACGGGGCCTCATTAAGACGTTGGACGGAGGCTTTGTGCGCTGCGACGCCCCACACTCAGCCCTCAACTACAAGCTTCAATCAGGAGGAGCTGTGGCCATGAAGTTGGTCGCCATCCGAGCTGTAGAGGCGATTAGACAACGTGGTCTGGATGCACTGTTGGTCGGCAACATCCACGACGAGTTGCAGTTTGACTGTGCCCCAGACGTTGCTGAAGAAGTTGGGGAGCTTATTCTGTCTTGCTTCCTAGAGGCCGGTAAGGAGCTGGGTATGCGGGTGCCCCTTGAGGGGGACTATAAGATTGGCCGTAACTGGGCCGAGACACACTAAGAAAGGAGTAACACAATGGACATTGAAAAGTATTATGACGGTTTCGAGGACGGTTTTAACGCCGTAGAGCCTGTTAGCGACGACCCCTCCTATCTCAAGGGATACGACGAAGGTTTTGAAGAGTATGAAAACACCCTTGCTGAGGATGAAGATACCTGAAATTAGGTGTTGACAAGCGTACCTAAAAAAGGTATACTATAAGAGTAGGGGGACCACCTCTACAAGCAAACTGACAAAGGAAAACACATGCCAATTAAACAAGGCCAGATTTATTACGCTAAAGTGTTCGGTAATGGCGGACGCAACTACAACGATGATGGTGACGAGTGGTCATTTGACTTTATCCCAAGTGCCGAGACCATGGCAGAGATGGAGGCCGAGGGTGTAACCGCTAAGCCCCGGAATCGTGGTGATGAACGCGGCGACTTCTACACGTTTTCAAAACCCGTGTTGAAGAAAGATGGATCGGCTGCTAAGCCAATTGAGATTGTAGACCGCAAGGGCAAACCGTGGCCCGCGGACAAAGCCATCGGCAACAAGTCCACTGTAGACATCAAGTACCTGATCAAAGAGTACGAGTACAAGAAAAAGAAAGGTCTTAAGCGCGCTATTTTGGCTATCCGTGTTCTGGAACATATCCCCTACGAACCGGGTGATCGCGAAGACTTCAACTATGGAGACGAGTGGGCTTCTGAAGATGACGAGTAAGTCCATCGACACGGTTGTTGAGGACATCTATAAGCTGCTGGAAGAGGGTGCCCCTAGTGGGTGCCCTACTCCACAGTTCCTAGACGAGTTCTGCAACGCTGTCAGGGAGGCCGCCACTTCATACGTTGTTAAACGTGACCGACCGAAAAAGCTTCGTATGTCTATGATCGGCAAACCTGACCGACAGATTTACTACGAGTTGAACGATGATGACGACGAGACAGACGAGAAGCTTGAGGGTCACACGCTCTTCAAGTTCTTTTACGGGCATTTGATCGAGGCTGCCTTGCTATATCTGGCCAAAGAGGCTGGGCACGAGGTCACCGAAGAGCAGAAAGAGGTTAGTCTTGGAGGGGTCCTTGGACACAAAGATTGTCGAATCGACGGGGTCACCACAGACGTTAAGTCCGCATCAACATATGCTTTCCGAAAGTTCAAAGACGGAACCCTCGAAGAGGACGACCCCTTTGGATATATGGAGCAGCTGGGTGGATATGTTACCGCCGAAGGAGGCGGTCCGGGAGCTTTTCTCGTTGCTGACAAAACGCTCGGTCACCTGACTCTTATGAAAGTTGACGCAGAGACCTTTGAAAGTCTGCGTATTGAAGACCGAATAGAACATTTGAAAGGCATGAATGAGCTACCACCTAGATGTTATGACGACGTACCTGAAGGCAAGAGTGGCAACCGTACTCTTGATGTTGGGTGTTCTTACTGCACCAAAAAACACAAGTGCTGGGCCGATGCAAACGGAGGTGTCGGGCTACGAACGTTCCTTTACAGCAGCGGACCGAAATACTTGACACATGTTGAACGTGAACCCAATGTACGGGAGATTACCTTTTGAGCGACGATTTGATTACCTTGACGCTGGACTTCGACAGTGAAGACAATCGACCTTTTGTCTACATTGTTATGGATGGTGAAGAGAGCTGGCCTTATAACGTCTACCTGTCTTTTGAACACGCAGACGATGTTTGTAATAAACTGAACGCGGGTGAAACTGTTGAGCCCCGTTACCTTGTTGTAGAAAGTGAGTTTGTAATTGAGTAATATTGTTGACCTGACCAAAAAGACCCAACAACCGTCCACCCCCAATATTCGCAACCACATCGTTACGTTTTCAGATGGACGCACAGAGATTATCGAAGGTTATCTGTGTGTGACTCCAGCTTGGTTTGGTCTAGCTATTGGTGAAGGAGATTTGATTTGGGTGTCCCCCGTAAACGCAGTCGCGTCCATTCAGGCAATGACAGGCCAAGCGCACTAAAGTTACGTTCGGGATTCGAGAGAACACTAGCAAGGGACCTCCAAAAATCGGGGGTCCCCTTCTCTTACGAAACCCTTACGCTCGACTACACAATATCCCACACGTATACTCCGGACTTCATTATTAATGACAAGATAATTATCGAAGCCAAAGGTAAGCTGGACGCAAGTACACGTCAAAAGATGTTGGCTGTTAAGGCTCAACACCCGGATCGGGATATCCGCTTTGTCTTTATGAGAGGTGAGAACACCTTGAGCAAGGCCTCTAAAACAACATACATGGATTGGGCCCGTAAGCACGGGTTCCCAGCCGCAGACAAGGAGATACCCCCCGAATGGTTGAACGAATGATTAATGATGACTATGCGTATGAAATGATTACAATTACAAAAGAGTTGTACGAAGAGCTCTTGGAAGACTCTCGGTTTCTTCGGTGCCTAGAAGCTTGTGGCGTAGACAACTGGGACTACTATGAAGAGGCAAAAGAGTTGCTTCGGGAAGGTGTGCAAGTTGGGCCGTAAACACCTCATTATTCCGGACTCCCACGCCCACCCCGATTACAACAACAACAGATACAGCTGGCTTGGTCGGCTTATCGTGGACATCAAACCTGACGTTGTTATTGATATCGGTGACTGGTGGGACATGGCCTCTTTGTGTTCCTACGACAAGGGTACAAAAGGCTTCGAGGGACGTCGTTACAAGAAAGACATTGAGGCTGGTCTCGACGCTCAAGACAGGATGTTCCATGAAATTAAGAAGCAGAAGAAAAGGATGCCACGGTTTGTGCGGACACTGGGGAACCATGAACACCGGATATCAAAGGCGATTGACCGAGACCCAGTCCTTGAGGGAACCATTGGCACAAGTGATTTGTGCTCTAAGGAGTACGGATGGGAGGAATATCCTTTCCTTAGTCCCGCGGAGGTTGACGGCATCCTGTATCAGCACTACTTTACTTCAGGAATTATGGGTAGACCGATTGGTGGAGAACGTCATGCACAATCTCTCATCCAAAAGCAACTCACATCTTGCACTCAAGGACACTCCCACTTGTTTGACCATTGCGTTAGAAGTGATGCGCGGGGACGAAAAATTCATGGATGTGTCGTTGGAGTGTATCAAGACTACGATGCGGATTTTGCGGGCCCGGCTAATAAACTTTGGAGTAGAGGTGTCGTGGTCAAACATAACGTTGAAAACGGCGAATACGACATCGAGCACATTTCACTTAACCGAATAAGAGAAACGTATGGACTATGACGAACATCTTTTGCTGACGTTAGAGGCCAAACTGGATGCACCCGAGCTTGTAGATATCCTCGGTCTATCTGTTCGGGACATATGGGATGCCTTCTACGACACAATAACAATTACAAAAAGGGATGTGCTGGATGACGCAATTGGACTCGATTAGTCCTGATCATTACAGCCGATACACAACCCAGCCCATAGACTTCATAACAGAGTCTCTTGGGTTGGGTTTTATCGTCGGTAACGTAATCAAGTACGTGCTTCGGTACGACAAAAAGAATGGCCTTGAAGATGTTCTCAAGGCTAAACGATACATAGAGTTTCTAATAAATGTCCTTGAAGACAGAAAGCCCACAGATGATGGATAACTACCAGAAGTTTATTGCCACAAGTCGCTACGCCCGGTGGCTTGAGGAAGAAGGGAGGCGAGAGAGTTGGGACGAAACAGTGGCCCGCTACGTGGAGTTTTTCCTCGAACGTCAGTTGCTCACGCAAGCAGAGGCTGATGAGCTGTATTGCAAAATTGTGGACCTAGAGGTGATGCCCTCCATGCGGGCCCTGATGACTGCTGGTCCAGCTTTGGAGCGGTGCAACGTGGCGGGATACAACTGCGCCTATTTGCCTGTAGACAATCCCCGATCCTTTGACGAAGCCATGTACATCTTGTTGTGTGGTACCGGTGTTGGGTTCTCTGTTGAGCGAGACAGCGTAACAAAACTGCCCGATGTCCCTGAGGTGTTCGAGGCTGCCGACTACGTTATCAAGGTCGAGGACTCTAAGGAGGGTTGGGCTAAGTCGTTGCGGTTGGTTATTGCCCAGCTGTACTCGGGTTACACACCAGAGTGGGACCTTTCTGATGTCCGCCCTGCGGGTGCCCGTTTGAAGACTTTTGGGGGTCGCGCCTCTGGTCCGGCACCTCTGGATGACCTACTGAACTTCGTGGTCAACAAGTTTACGGCAGCTCGGGGTCGCAAGCTTAACTCCCTTGAGTGCCACGATATCATGTGTAAGATCGGGGAAGTAGTCGTCGTTGGGGGTGTCCGCCGATCAGCTATGATTTCTTTGTCTAACCTACAAGATGACAGGCTTCGTGGGGCCAAGCAGGGCAACTGGTGGCAAGACACTGCTTACCGTGCTTTGAGTAACAACTCGGTTTGTTACACGGTCAAGCCCGACATTGGTACCTTTATGAAGGAGTGGGTGGCCCTTTATGAATCCAAATCTGGGGAACGTGGTATCTTCAACCGTCAGGCCTCCGAGAAGCAGGTGCAGCGCAACGGGCGTCGTGAGGGTGGGCACCAGTGGGGCACCAACCCGTGTTCGGAGATTATTCTCCGCCCTTATCAATTTTGTAACCTGAGTGAGGTGGTAGTACGAGCTGATGACACAGAAGAAACCCTACAAGTCAAAGTGGAAGCCGCAACTATCCTCGGAACACTACAATCTACTCTTACGGACTTTAAGTACCTTCGTAAAGTCTGGGTTAAGAACACCAATGAAGAACGACTCTTGGGAGTCTCGCTTACCGGAATTCTGGACAACCTTGAACTCATACGGCGTCCCGGAGTCCTCAAGCGCCTTAAGGAAGTTGCTGTCGAAACTAATCGGGTGTGGGCTGAGCGATTGGGAATACCGCAATCTGCGGCTATTACTTGTGTTAAGCCTAGCGGCACAGTCTCCCAGCTCGTGGACTCGGCCTCTGGAATCCATCCACGATGGAGCGAGTACTATATCCGAACTGTTCGAGGCGACAACAAAGACCCCATCACCCAGTTCTTGAAGGACCAAGGTATCCCCAGTGAACCTGATGTGATGAAGCCGGATCAAACAACGGTGTTCTCGTTCCCCCAGATGGCCCCTGATGATGCCGTTACCCGGGATGACCTGACAGCCATCGACCACCTTGAACTTTGGAAGTTTATCCAAGATGAGTGGTGTGAACACAAGCCGTCAATCACAGTCAACGTCCGAGAAGACGAGTGGTTGGAGGTCGGCTCTTGGGTCTACGAACACTTCAACGACATCTCAGGTGTGGCTTTCTTGCCGTACTCTGAACACACCTACAAACAAGCCCCTTATCAGGAGGTCAGTGCTGAGGTGTACAGAGAGGCAGCCCAGAAGATGCCTGCTATACTTGACTGGACCAAACTGTCCGCCTATGAAACTACAGACCAAACAAAATCGTCCCAGACATTTGCGTGTACCGGGGACGTCTGTGAAGTCGTAGACCTGTAAACTTAAAGGCCCCCTCAAAGGTGTTATCCTTGAGGGGGCCTTTTTTTTATTCGGCGGGACCCGGGGGCTTAGAGAAGGCTGCCACAAAAGCCGCCACACCTGAGATCACCGCAAGGACGCCATCAACCAGTGCAGGTTGGCTGGTCACATCCGGCAGGGGGGTTGCCCCCGCAACAAGGGCAAAGACAGAGACAAAAGCTGCCACGACTGCCCGATTAGCAATAACTGAAATCATCGGTATACCTTTCGATTGAGTTCAAAGTGGGGTCCGTCCTTAAAAGTAATCCAATCGCCGCCCCACACGATTGGCACCTTTTCAATAGCTGCCGCTTTCTTTACGTAAACCGACAACTCTTTGAAACGTTTGAAATCCCACTCACCTCTTTTGTCTTTGGGTATGGTGCCCCCGATCAAAGGTGCAAGGTCAACAGCGTGACCCGTGATGTGCCGGGAGTTCAGTGTACGTGTGGCCCCGGCACGCTTCAACTGACGCTGCCGCTCAAGGGTGCGTAGGCCCTCCAGCACAGTCATGTCTAGGTGCTCGGGCAACATGGTAAGAGCTTTACGCACAACTCGGACCAAATCGGGGTGAACACCCCTTAGGTTGGCCTCTGAGCGTTTTCCAAATACCTTAGTCATTTACTGGATAGTGTCCTTTTGCACATTGTATAGCGGTTCGGATGTCTTGGTACGTCCATTTCCGCTGGTTGTAGAAGAAGGTGAATAAGTCCTCAGGGTTGTACATCTGGTCTTGTTTCATCTTCTGGCGTATAAGTCTAATTAGTGTTACCACGAAGCGCCTCATAGTGGTCTTGGATGACCCTCACATAATTTTGGGTCTCTCTGATTCTGGGCACACGACCAACCCTTGATACAGCCCCGGGACCTGCGTTATATGCAGCCAAGGCTAGTTCCACATTACCGCCGAACCTATCAAGCTGTTGACGCAAATACCGTGCACCACCTCTCAAGTTATCCTCAGGGTCGTCCGGGTTTACCCCAAGTTCACGAGCCGTTCCCGGCATCAACTGGGCCAATCCGCGGGCCCCCTTATGGGACACTGCGTCTGGTCTGAAACGGCTTTCCTGCCACACCAGTGCCTCAAGCAAATGCGGGTCAATACCCTCTTGGCTGGCGGCCTGTTGGATCATGGGTCGGATAGATGAGGGCGCTAGTCGGACTGCCCTTTCCCGCCTCCGTAAGTTGGTGTTTGTGCTATTCTCGATGGCCTGCTCCGTAGCGCGGAACGCAGCCTCGAATGACTGATTGGCCGACCGAGTTCGTTGCTGTTGGTTCTGTACACCTTGAGGCATAACACCGGTCGCAAAGAACCTACGGGCATCATCAAACGAAACACGCTGACCACCAAACGTTGGGTCAAGTTCCCGCAGAGAAGCCATCGAAGCAGTCAACGTGTTGAGCTGATTTGCCAACCTTTCAGCCTCTGCCCCTGATGGACGGGGACGGTTAACCGCTGTACGTACACCGTTCATATAGATGTAGTTTACCCCGGCCTCTTGGAGCTTTGTCTCATCTGTTTTGACCTCATAACGGCCTGTTCTGTTGTTAAATGTGACATTAAACACACCACCTTTAGACGCATCCGCCTTGAGGCGATCAGCAGACAAAAGCAACCGCTGTCCAGCAGCCACACTGGATTGGGCCAAAGCACGTGCCTCTCCCTCCAGACCATCAATGGATGCCATGCGGATAATAGCAGAAGCGTTATACGGTTGACGTGATGCGGTCACACCACCTGTCAGACCCTGAACCATGTTGGTAAAGGACTGGTTGCTGATCGTCGAAGCGTTGGCCGAACTGGCAACCGCGTTAGACACCCCAGCCAACGAGTTGATAAACTGGTTGTACGTCTCGGGGTTGGCCCGGTTGTTCAAGATGTTCTGGGCCATCGTGGCAGATGCCGTAGACAATCCCGGAAGAATCTTAATCTGTTCTTGGGGGTCCAGCTCCTCCAGCTTTACGCGACCCTCAAGGGCCAACGCAAAGTTACTGATGGTGGCCAAAGACCGCTGTGAGTTAGGTGTACGGACCCCGGAAACATACTCAGCCCTGAGAGCAGACATAACCTCTGGCGTCAGCAGGCTTTGTACATTACCCCCGCTAAGAATTTCAATCAAAGTGCTGCGCCCAACAATACCGGACAAACCGTTAAAGATGGGGAAGGTTTCCCGCTCGCTTAGTCCAGCCATGGTCTGGAAAGACTTAAGGCTGTTGATACGTGCTTGGAGCTCAGAACCACTGCCCGCAGACAATTGAGTGAGGTCCGAGATTGCCTTATCGAAACGTTCAGACACAGTGCTGTAGGCGGCTGAGGTGACCTCCAAGCCAAGCTCTTGAATAGTGCGCGACTTAGCGGTACTCAACGAGGTTATGGCGTTAGGGATAAGTTCCATAACCCGAGACATCTGTTCCGGGGTGCTTGCAGAACTAATCAGGCGGCTGATGTTCGTGTAAACAGAGTTGCTTGCCTCATCCACCACCTTAAAGGCGCTGTTGACGGCTATGTTGTCGAAGTTGTTCCGGGCTTCTGTACGCTCAGAGGCATTGATGCTTGACCGTTGGGTAGCCATGTTAAGCTCTTCCCGGGCAATACGCAGAGCTTCAAGTTGTTGAGCCACAACACGGCCAGCCCGGTCTGAGGCTTCCAGATCAACGACCCCATCTGGACCGTACACAGCTGCACCAGCAGCCACGGCAAACTCTACGTTACGCTTAGCCGTTTCCCGTTGGAGACTCCGGGCAAAGTCCTCAGCCTCCTCTTGAAGGTTCAAACTACGGATCAACGGGTCCTCAACACCAACCTCCTTGAGAGCCTTAGCAAAAGACATAGCCGAATCAGGATTCTCAGCCATGTACTCATTAATCAAAGCCCGTGTACGAAGGTTGATGGTTGTCTGGCTTACCCGCCCCTGAACAAGGGCAGTACGCATGGTCTCAATCTTACTGACAACCCCACGCCCTTGGGCATTAAGGGGGGCTCCCTCCGTACCATCAGGGTTAAAGATATTAGCAGTAGAGCCTAGTTGACCTCCGGTAATGCTTATGGCGTCACCGTATTGAGTTTCGGCTGGTGCCCCAAGGTTTCGGAAAGACTCTTCCCGGTGTTGCATAGCCAAGCGAGCGGCAAAGTTCTGGGCGTCCCGATCTTGTTGGTCGTCCTCAAACTTCTGTACACTCATAGCATGGGTTTCAATAGCCCGCTGCTCTTGGCGATCTTGACGCATGTTGTCACGGACCCGTTCTTGGGCCGCCACATTACGGGCGTCAGCTTGGGCTTTGATCCTGAAGACATCACCCATTTGATCCGAGAAAGCGGCCAAACCGCTAAAGATGTCCGTAGTTTTACGAGGAGTATCCACAGGACGCATACCACCTGAGGGTGTTCCAATATCAGCGGTCAGCGCCATTTACTTCTTCTCCTTGTTGTTCTGCAATACGTTCCGAGTACGTTTCGTAAATACTCGTGTCAACTTCTTTGTGTGCTTTCTTCAAAGCGTCCTCTTTTATGTCTTCCGGGAGCAACCTTATAAACGTGTTGATCTTAGCGTTTATGTCTTCCCGATTTTCAGGCTCGTTAACCCAGCGGGTCCGATAGTTCATAATGACCTTAGAGGCATCCAAGATAGCCCGAGTCCGGTCTTTCTGGTTCATAGACATAGCCTCAAGCGCATTAAGTTGGCCCGGCCTAAACCCAATCATCTGGGCCCACCCGTTTATCTCCGGGAGACCTGACAAAGAGGTTGTACCTGTGTTGGTCACAAGCGTTCCGTATTGAAGGATCATAAGGCCCTTCAAGGCGTTACCGATTGTAGACACCTCTGACGCCAAACCCACAAGGGCTTCCCGAGTCAGTGGCATATCCCCTGAACCTGATTCGGCCACAGCGTACTTGGCAACATCATTAAGAGACCCGAGGACACCCTTACCGATAGAGAAGGTGGGACCGCCTAGGAACTCTACAACAGACGTAGGCCCGAACTGGGACATACCGAACAACTCCTTTACCATATCCGGCAAGAAGTTACCCGTACCAATACGCCGACCAATTTCAATGTCAGCACCGGTAGCGTAGTACCACCCGGCGTCAAGGAGACCCCGCTCAACGATGGCCCGAATAGACCCCGGCTCCCCGGATTCACCCGTGGCTGCTTTAACAGCTTCGTTGATGATGCCCGCGGCGGGAATACCATAGATGCCGCTCAACATAAACTGAGCCACAAACAACCGACCCCGTTGGGCTGGGCTAAACGTGTTGCCCATCAGAGCTTCCATGACCCGCATGTTATAGGCCCAGAACTGGGTTGGGATAGACCAAATACCCCGTTGCCAAGCTGCTGCGGATTCTCTTTTCATGTTCATCGTATAGTTTTCTGCACGACGAGCAATGTAAGCGTTACGCTCTGCTGCGTTAGCAAAGACCTGTTCCCGAGCCTCCCTCCACGCAATACCGTAGCCCACCGTTTGGTTAAACTCTTCAGACACATTTAGGAAGAACCTACCGTGTTCCCGAAGACGCCCAACACCGGTTTGGAACCCGTCCATAGCCGCGTGAGAACCGTGACTACCGATAAGCTGATTGGTGTTCTTGATCTTGTCTACGCCGGAACGGGCATAGTCTGTTACAAACTCAGTGAACTCAGCTGCTGAATCGAACCCAGCCACTTTGTGGAACTTATCAGCAAATGCTGAAACGTACTTGGGGTCAAAGTTCTTGTGAGCCAACATCCGCATAAACGGCATCGCTGCGAATGAACGTGCACCGTGTACGGGGCTAAGGGCGATAGAAGACAGCATAGTGCTGGACTGTAGGATCAGCTGACCGGGGTTAAACATACCCAGCTTAAGATCGTAAGCCCACCCCTTAGCGTATTGCAGGGGGTCCTTAGTACTGGCCCACGTAGCAAGTTTGGCCGCTTGATTGCGGATACCCTTTACGTCGGACCCATTGATCCACTCGATGACTTGACGAGTCAAACGTTGGGTACTGAGGTCTTCCTTGGTACGCCACCCGAGATTACGCTTAATGATGCTACGTTGAGCCTCAAGACCGTCCCGGACTGTAGCCGACAGAGAGTCTTCACGGAACACACCATCTTGGAAGATGCGGTACGGTGAAAGGTCGCCCCTAAGTTCGTCCACGTTAAGGTACTTGCGAGCCGTGGCAACCCAGCGGTCCACAGACGACATACGGTACTCATTCCAACCAACAAGGCGGGACACGTTACTGAGGGCCATGTTGACGGACTCAAACGCATCCAACGTCGGGGCATTGTTGCCATAGAAGTCCGGTAGGTGTTCACCCTTATGAGACGTGTACAGTCTCCCGGTGGACTCCAAGAACCCATTAAAGCCCGTAGCATCTTCGTCTACGTACTGCAAGACATCTTTGTGTCGAGAGTACACAGAAGGCTTCTCCCGGTCATAGAGTGCCTCAAAAGGTTCATCTACGTTAATCTGACCCTTCTTCACAGCTTTGATCAAGTCGTCACCTTTAATGCCGCCTGCGTTGAGCAAGACAACGTCAAGGTCTGCTGCACTTGTGTTGACGTCCCCCTTCAACAGGGCCAAAGCTCGGTTCAACCGTTCAGCCAATTCCGAGGCCTCAGCTGGAGTCGCCGGGTTCGCAATAGTCAACGGGTTCACAAGGGATTTGGTCCCGTCTGGGTGATCCAACCAGCGTGCCTGCTTAACAAACAGGGGGTTTTCGTAGATACGGTGCCCACCTGCTCGGTAGGGGATTTGATCAAATCGAAGGTTCTCCTCGACGATGTCATCAGCTCGGGCAAGGAACGTCTTATATGTCCACCCGTTAGCTTCGATACCGTCGCCTTCAACTGTAACCAAACGATAGCCCTGAGACCGCAAAGCCTGCCATTGTTCATCAGACATACTGGTCATGTCTTTACCCAGACTAAGGTTATACAGGCGAGTCTTAGGTCTTTCGGTCAGGTTGTGGTCTACGTAAGCGTTTACACGGTTAAGGCGTACATCGAGTGCGTTTGCAGACTTACCCGACGTATTGTGGGAAACAGTACGGACACCCCTAACCACCTTGTCATTGTAGGTGACAGAGTTTCTGAGGTAGTACTCGAAGTCGTTCAAAGCACGCAAAGTGTTGTACGCACGCCACTCGTTGTCTGTGGGGGCCCGTTGATAGGCTCGGTCATACAGCTCATCAAATTGGTTTTTGTCAAACCAGACGCCTTTGTTTTCTCCGGCCTTCCATATCTGTGAAACGGTCTCCCGTTCAAAAGGTTTAACACCGTGCATTTGGGTCTGGAACCAATTTGTAGCCCGATCCATAATCTGAGCCGCCTTGTTACCCGACTGACGGGCAAGGCCAAACAAGCGGTTATCTTCCAAGGAGTTTGCACCCAGCATCCAGCCTGCAACCGAGTTGTTCCCGTGAACGTGCAAGGGGTTGCTGATAAACCCGGCTTCCGGCATGTCTACAATGACCCGTGGGAAGAACAGGCCACCTGTGTCTTGCAGCTCGTCAACAGTAGCCACAGTATTAGAGGCCCGTGAGGCGAACAGCGCCGGGTCCATGTCAATCTGACGGAGGATTTCCCCGTCACCAAAGCCCAAGGACTCCGCCCACTTACGGGCCAGATCAGGATTCTCAAAACCTTTGTCGAGGGTAATACCTACACGGTTTGAATAAGTTCCACTGATGCCCGACGAGTGCCTGATGTGCTCCACGTCAAGGACGCCTGCACCTGTGTTACGGGACACCTCTTTGGTAATCCGGTTGACGACTGCCTGTTGAGCAGTGGCCAGTTCATCCGGCGTAAGACGGGCGATCTCTTCCAAGTCCAGAAGGGCTTCGGTCATCTTACGACCTTCTTCCAAACCTTCAGCGGCTTCGATACCTAAAGACACACGGCTGGTCTGACCAAAAGGTGCGTGACCCGTTGGCAGCAAGCTTTCAACAAGTTCGTCTGACTGCATCGCAACAGAGTCGGCGGCAGCTGCTATACCACGTGTGGTGATATCTTCAACCGCAGCTTGGACAGCAGACACAGCCGCTTTACGTGAACCTGCTCGCACAAGTGTACCGGGGACCGTAAAGGCCAAACGCCCAGCAGACCCAATAACGGGCAGGTTGGCAAGGGTATCCCAAGCATTGGTCTCAAGGGCGCTGGGGGAATCCAACAAACTGGACCAGATACGGAGTTCATCCGTAGGGGTCTCCCAACCAAATAGGGTTGTGTTGTCCTTTACGTTCTCGACAATACTGGGCAATGCTTCGACCAATTCCTTAAAGGACATCTGATCAAACATTTCAGATTCTTTACGAACCCGGCTACCCGAAAAGATATTGTCAAACCAGCTGGCACCCTCTTGAGACACGTTACCAACGTTACCCATAGACTGCCGGAATGGGATAGACCCAGACAAAAAGCTTTCGACAAAATTGGTAACCATCCAGCGCTTGTCTACCTCAGCTTGGGTGTTGTCCACAAAGGCTTGGATGACGGCTCGCTTGGCCATAAAGTCGGCCCGAACATTGGCGGCAGTACCATTGATGAAGTTGTTAGCAATCATCCGGGCTTCGTGGTCTTGACCCAACGAGGCGGCCAACTGGACATTGTCGATAGCGTCTCGCTCAAGTTGGTACTTGGCACGAATCTCCAAGTCCTCGTTGATGCGGTCAGAGGCAGCTTCGGTAACCAAACGCCCTATTTCCCCGGTGGGATCAAACGTATCGGCGTCCCGTTGAAGGTTGGCAAAAGACTGGATGTCCCGTTCTTGGGCGCGCAAAGCAGCATCTCGGCGGACCTCCCGATCCCCAAGGGTGTCAACTGTTACACGCATTTCCTCCAGAAGCTGGCGGTATTTATCACTCCGCCACTGAGCAAAATCAGCGGGATTACTATTTGCCATAGCTGCTGTGCGGGCTGTACGATTTACGGCCTCAGCATCACGGGCAAGAGTCCGCGGTGTCTCAAACTCAAAGGGGTTGATCTGTTGTTCTTGTTCAAACAGGTTCACGATACAGGGGGTCCTTGGGTTGCACCGGTTGCGGTTGTTGCGGGTTTACCACCCTTGTTAGCGAAGTAGCCAGCACCTTGCATAGCCAGCTGAGATAGGCCACCATACATCTGGGCCTGAGAGGCTGCTCTGTTTGCCTTTGTGCTTACGTTACCGATCTGGGTAGACAAGGTGTTGTACTGGTCTAGGAAAGACAAACCAGCCCCTGCTTGGGAAATGATGGAACCCAGACCGCCTTGAGCTGCTGAGGTGTTTGAAGCCCCTTGGTTTGCCGCAGCTTGAGCCGCTTTTGCAGCTGATGCCCGTGCAGAACGTATATAGTTGCGTCGCTCTTGCAGGGATTTAAGCTGCTCTTGGCGACGCATCAAGTCTGCCGCTTTGCGGTTTTGTTTATCAGCCTGTTGGCCTTTATAGATAGAGGCTCCGGTGCTAACGGCGCTTACAGCGGCTAGAGCAATAGAGATAGGGTCCAAACCCATGTTACAAATCCTTGATCATTAGTTCAATTTGTCCGAGGTTTACTAACGTAGATTCAAAACCCCACCACTCGCACCACCGGTATTTAACTGGGTCGTCTACAACAGCTAGATAGTACGTGTATCCAGCAGCCCGAAGGTCCTCTTCCAGAATATGTCTGAGATTTTTCCAGTGCCTATACGTGCTGAGTTTTGTGTCTTCGTAATCGTAGATACGTGTGTCAATACCCACAAACTCATCGGCCAAAAGCCAAGCCCAAATCTTTCCGGACGCGTCCTCGTGTATAAGCTTACGGCTCTGTATTGCCTGTAAAAGCGACGGCCCATCCAAGCAAGTCAAAATCTTTTCCACGTTCGCTTGCCTCAAATCGGAACTGGATAGCTCTGCCGGAACCGCGGACCCGGTGTCTTGTGACAACAATTGGGTACCCTGTATCAAATGTTAAGTCCTCTTCAACAAAAGTGGGGAAACGAGTGTGCCTGTATATCTCATACTTGGGGCTCCATTTGTTGGACATCTGTGAGTTAGCCCAACCCCACTTAATCTGCATCTTACACGAAGATGGTTTGTTCAATGTGTAATCACCACCATCGGGTACAAACTCAGTCTCAGTGCGGCGTAGGTATGTAAACACGTAGGGGGCTTGCTTCTTACGCATAGCGTCCTCTAGGAGTTCGTAGCCTGTCTCCATATAGGATTCGTAGGTGTACCCCGTTCCGTTGTACCGTTCCCAATCTACAAAGTCGCCGTTACTTATTTGGCCAAAGGTGACGGCAGAACCATCAACAGCGCAGACAAATCTAAGGAACGTTGGGCGGTACTCCTCTACAAACACATCTGTGATTACGTCTTGACCGCCGCTTGTCAGCTGTACACCATTCTCTACCACATCATTAGACGATGTAGCCACAGCCAGCTCAGGGGCTAGGAAAGCACCTGTGACGTATACACCCGTACCTGAAAAGGTCCACGGATAGAAAGCCTGTAGCGTCAAGTCAAGGTTTAGAATCCGGTTGTAGTAGTTCTGATGTTCTACCCCAGTTGTCTTGAACAACCAATGAATGGTGTTGGTAGACGGGTCAAACAAACCCTTTACAAAAGGTTTAGACTGAGCCCCGATCTGCTCGTTGAACAGGGTTTGAACCGTTTCCTCGGAGATGTTCTGCTTGTCAAATGCACCCTCGATAGGACCAAAGGCACCGGTCTTCTGGGCAAACGCTTGGATGCCCACCTTAGACCACCAGAAAATCTGACCGTCTGCCTCAACCACAGAAGAGGGTGAATCAACACCAACCTTGCTCAAAACAGACACGGCAATGTCCGAAGCGGTAAACCCGTTGGAGTTGCCTTGGATACTCCAGACACCGTTAGGGCTGAAGCACAAGACACCGTTACCCATGGCCACGAGCTTAACACCTCGCTTCATTTCGGGAATCGGGATTACCCCACCGTCAGTGTCCAACAGGTCAGAGATTTCCTCGGAAGTGGGGTCAGCCTCTTGGTAGCAGAAACCTGCTTTACGTTTGTGGTCTAGCACCTGTGAGTAGTAAACCGTGTCTTTACAGACATAGAATACCCGCCCAAAAGCAAAGCAAACTGAGTAGGGACGTTCTTGGATATTCTCAATAGGGATGTTAGGGACCCCAGAGACTGCCGAACGGTCCCGCCTAAAAGCGTCTAAGACATAGTGACCCTTGGGGGCCTGTGTATTTCCCAACCAGAACTTGTCCAACAGATTGGGGTTGAAGTCACCTACCTTATAGCCATCAGCATCTGTAGTAGACTTAGCAATCCACCATTGTTTGTTGTTGCCGGGATACCGGTTAAGTTTGCTGTAAAACTCTTGAATGGGTTTGGAGATAGACGCCGAAAAGGTTCCGATGTTACCCCAATTGTCAAAGTATTGGACAGCACCGATAGACCCTGAGGCCGTATTGGGGCTTACCCAACCTTGGTTCCGTAGGTTATAGTGGTGCAAATCGCTCAGGGACAGGGGCTCCTCTTGGGGAGACAGTCCATCGTCCACACCATCAAAGTCCCGGATTTGGATGTAGATTCGGGACACCTCAAGCGAATCTGTATCAGGTTTGTACTCAACCATAATCGGTTCGAGCTTTGGGCCCACTACAAACAGGAAACCTTTACCAGCTGCCATCTGAACCATAGACTCTTCAAAACCGCTGACACCCGCCAAAGCAAAGGGGGTGAGGTCTACGGTAAAAGCCTTCTTGTTGCTTGACACACTGGTGCTGGCCAGATCGTAGAAGTGTAGGGTACCACCCACCTGCACACAGAGGAAGTTCAGATAGTTCTCGTTTGCCGGGACTTCCCAGCGGAACTCTGTCAGTGCTTTGCCAAGATGGTCTACACCAGTATTGGTCAAGACAAAATCTTCTTCGAGGTCTGCCCCAAGCCGTCGTGAACGGTTCCCTTTACGGTAGATTACGCAGTTGTCTTCATCAATAGACGCATTGGGCGGATACGTCAAGGGGGACGCTTCCGTTATCAAACCTTTAACAAAGGTGTTGTAGAGTTTTTTAGTCTTAGCTAGTGCCATCGCTACCCGGATATACCGCCCTTGGATACTGTCTTAAATATGAAATGAGTTTACGTTCACATGTCCCGAAGGATGTGTAATCGCCAACTAAACTATTGGGGAGACGCCCACCGCCTTTCTTGACAATCCGCCACATACCTAAGTGATTCTTACGAATCCTAAAGGATATGCACTTGGGTCCTCCGCGATACTGGGTACCTCCCCTGAATTTGTCTTCACGTAGATATTTAGGCTCTACAACCTTTTTAGGTTTCCTACCTCTTACCGCTTTCGGCGGCTGTAGTCGGGCAGTCGATTGTAGGGATTGAGTTGCCCCGAGCGCCACTTGTCGTTTGACGCCCTTACAAGCTGTTGTCGGGCCGCCTGCTCTGCCCTCACGTTTGTTGTCTGTTTCTGATCTACGAAGCATGTTGCCTTAGCTTCTGCCATTAAAAGTGGAAAGTGCACCACATCTAGATCGGGTATAAAATCGTCCCGGAGCTCAAACACAGAGTCGGTCCCACCCCACAAAACAGACTTAGAGCTTTGCAAAGTCGTGTCGTCTGCTACGTTGTAGGAGTTGAAACAGATGTGTTTATCGTCAAATGTGGTCCAGTGGGTTGGGTCCTGATCGGTTTGAATCTTAAGGGGTGTCCCACCGTAGTCTACAACCTCGATGTAGTTTACCTGATTAGAACACCTCACAAGCATTTCAAGAGGCTCAAGGCGTATCAAGTCTTTATCGTTGTACCGGATAAACTCAATGGTCCGGACATCGTTGGGGATAATCAGGTAGTTGGGTTTAGTCAGATCGTTGGTTGCATCTAGGGTTCTCAAAACCATCTTAGATGAAAGGCCAAGAGTAGCAGTGAGATTATAATAAGATTGTTTAATGATTGTCGCAACTTGTAAAGCTTCAACCGTGTCCCCAATCGAGTTAACTTCGTCGCCGTCCAGAGAAGACAAAAGGTCTTGAGTCATTTCAAGTAGCGTCAATTTAGGCATAGTTTTCTACCTCTAAGACAACGCTTACGTTACGGAAGCCTGTGTTGCCGTTTGAATCTGTTGCGGTTACACGTACCGTGCGTACATAGGACTGCGGACTTTCTTGGATGTCTTCCCGAACTTGCGTGGCGACATCTGTAGGGTTTGTGAAGAAAGCTTCGGAACCGTCAAGGACCTCCCACTGGTACGTGTAGGGGGCGGTTCCGCCTGAGACACTGGTGGTCAAGGTTTGACTAGACACAACACCCACTGTAGACCGAATACCGTACCCCGAGGAGGGGGTCACTGAAACCAGCAACGTATCTCCTCGGGAATAAGAAAGGACTGAGTGCAGCAAGGCAGTCATATTAGGTGACCCCTGCGCCAGACACAACCCAGACGTCTGTGGCTTCCTGCACAACAGAGGCGAGAGCCCCCGGGGCAAGGTTTACAGAGCCTGAGGAAGTACCCCCAGCCTTATACAGCGTTACTCCGGCCCCCGGGCTTAGGGTAACTATACCGGCCCCAACAGCGTTCCTCAGGGACAAGATAGAACCTGCGGTACCAAGGGAGGCTGGTATGGTCCACGTGTGTGCCGAAGCGGACGTGTGACGTACAAACTTGGCCAAGTCGGTTGCCAAAATGTTGGCGGTAGAATCCTTGGTAACGGAAGACAGCTGTGTAAACCGACTGTCGTTACCTTGGGCGACTTCCCCCGATGCACTGCCAAAAACGGCGGTAGCCATGGCTGTAAGACCCAAAGCACTTCGCCCTGCGGCTGCATCAGCTGCGGCAATAAGAGTCCGCCCAAAAGCTGTGAGATCAGTTAAGGTGAATGAGGTTGGGCTGGTAAAGTAGGCCAGTTTATTGGTGGCCGCCGACAGTCCCGCCAAGCTGGAAAGAATTGCGGATGCCGCCTGAGCCCCAAGGTTGGTTCGAGCCGTGGTGGCGCTCAACACATCGGACAGGTTGTTAGACCGCAGCATGTCACCGGAACCGGAACCAGTAGGTCCGGGTTCACCGGGAGGACCCTGTTCACCGGGTGGCCCCCTCAGGTCATCTAGGTCAATCAAGCGGGCCGGATCGTTGGGTCCCGCAGGCTCCGGTAGATTAATAATCCGTTGGCTGTTCATATCCAACGGGGCTGTCATCTGGTTGGGAGCCTCCCCGTTCCTAGACAGAAACAGTTCTACAGCTGTTACAATCCGTTGAAAGTTGTCGTTGATGAGCTGGACAGCGGTGGTCTCAGATTGCAGGTTTTCCAGCGAATTGAGGGTAAGCTTAGCCATGTCGTCTATCTTCCTTGTTGTCCAGCTTTGTCTCAATCCTCATCAATGTGTTTTGAATAAGATCAAACTTATCTTTTACGTCGTCCTTACGGGCATACGTCTCGGGTAGCTTCTTCAAATCCTCTTTTAGTGTGGCAACTTCTGAGTGCATATACTTGAGTATCCAACCACCCAAGAAAGCTATGAGGCTCAGGGCGGCATCAAACATGGCTTGAACATCCATGATTACAGCGCCGTGTCAACAACAACAAAAACAGAGGCCATAGCGGCCCCGGAGGAAGCTCCGTCTGTTCGGACTTCAACCACACCGTTGGTGGTCAATACGTTGGCCCCAGATGGGCTGCTGGAAAAGGCCAAACCACCTGCGGAACCACTATGGGCCACAGTAATGGACGAACCGGTAACAGCTATACCATTAATCTTAGCGTCTACAATAGCGTTAGCTGTATTAATAGCGCCGTGAAGAACAACGTGAATAGAACGTACCGTGCCCGAGATGGGAGTCAAAAGGTACAAAGATTGAGGGGTAGAAATATCTGTAAAGTGACTTGAAAGTACAATACGGTTAGCGTCCCGCACTGTCGCAATAATGTCTGTCCATGAACCTGAGCCTGCGCCGTCAGCAGTGTAAACTGTCCCGGCACCCGCTGTCTCACACCCTTTAGGTTCATGTAGTTGTGACCCCGTGAGGTCTTTATGTTCGATGGCCACGTTAATGCTTTCTTATTAGGGTGTAGTGGGGCTCACCAGACGGCAGGCCCCACCAAATCTAGACTACTTAGACCATGTCAGCAAGCGGATCAACATACTCGATGATGATACGGCCACGGCCTGCGGTAAAGGTGCCCGTTGTTGCGATACCTACAAAAGCATCGGCTGTACCAACACCTGCGGTACCGGCAGCAGCAGCGACCAAAGCACCAGCACCATACACACGCTTACCAATTGCGTTGACGTTAGCCAGAACACCCTCGGTAGCGGTGACCAAACCGGTGGCTGCAATAGCCGTACCGGTCAGGCCATAGGTGCCCACGGTAAACGACGTACCACCAGCGGCAGCAGTAGTCATTACAACGGTAGCCCGCAGGACACTTGCATTGGCAGGCAGGTAGCCGTCACCAAGGTTGAAACCGTCTTTAGTGCCGTCGTTATTCAAGTCGGTCGTGTAAGACACGGTGCCGGTAGGAATACGCGAAAGGTCAAAGTCGATTTCAAGTTGTTTAATAGCTCCCGCAACAACAAGATCGTGCACCTTGTTAGTAGCGTTAGCCGGGTCGCGGAAGTAGCCCGCGAATTTAACGGTCAAGCCGTCAGCATTTTGCCATTGAGACATACTTATTCTCCAAATCTAATTGTTAAGTGGATTAGCCGACAGCCGACGGATCGCTCAAGACGGTGACGAGGTTTTCCGGGCGGAAGATTTTGACACCGTAGCGAGCCACAGTGACGTGCTCTTCACGTTGGAAATCCTTGTTGTACTCAGACTCAACCGTGGGCATTTGACGCCAAGCACCAACAAACGGACGGACGTCCGAAGCTGCCGAGAAGAACAGGTTAGACACAGCGTTGGCACCGGAAGCTACCGTAGCGATAGTTTCTGAAGCACCACTTTGGTCCGCACCGCACAGGGGCAGATAGTTGGAAGTGTAAACATCAAAACCGTAGATGTTCTTGACAAAACGCATACCTTGGCCGATACCTTCACCGATGATGCCTTCCCAGCGCGGGTTGTTAGACACGTTGGCAATGTTGGTCAGGGTATTCAAGACATACTCAACCGAAGGATCGACGATTGCAATCAGGTTGTTTTGAGGCACGTTAGCCTTTTTCAACGAGTACAAAGCACGGGCAAAGTCTTCGACACCCAGAACACGCTTGGTGTTCAAAGTTGAGGAACCGACCCAGCGGTGAGCTGCACCGTTGATGGCGTTAGTGTTGCCTGCAATCTGGTACCCAGCGGGGTTACCCGTGCGGGGCTGACCCTCTTTAAGGATGTCCAGTTCCAGACGCTCTTTAATAGCACGCGCCTGTTTGGGCACAAAGCTGGCCACCAACTCGGACATGTAGAAACCATCTTGCTTGGCTTTGTTCGTGATGTACGTAGCCGAGCTCAGGTAGTTGTTGATGGTGAAGTTGAATTCACCGGTATCCATCGAACTGTATTGGATCGCTTGGTCTTCGACGTAATCGTTAACCTCCAGCTGGCCGATTGACGGAATCGTCAACTGGTTACCATCCGGAAAATCAGACATCCACCGAACCAGACCTTCAGCCATCAGTTCATCGTACAGAACATCTTTAAGTTCATTCGACCACAATTCGCCACGAATCAAGGCATCGGTATTTGCTGAATTAAAACCAGCCATTTTATGTTACTCCGTTAAGTGTAGAACGCATCGCCTTTGGCAAGAGCGTCTTTCATCATTTGATTTTTCATCTTAGGCGAGTTGTACAAGACTGGGTTATCTTTCCGCAGTTGCTGGTACCACGCATAAGTGTTCGCTTTAATACCCGTTTGTGAAGTAGCACCGGTGTTCACGGTTGAACGGTTACCGACTTGTTCACTTCGGGGGCTTTCCTGAATACCAACAGTCTGGAAAAAGGCCGTCGGGCTTCGTGCAGCAATGTCCTTAAGGAACTCTACACCAACACCAAGTTCTTGTGCTTTAGTGGACAAGACTTCGTGTGCCTTACTTGCGTCTCCGTAAAGCTTCACCATTGCATCGTTCACTTGAGCAAGGTTGTTACGGGCTTTTTCTTCGCTGCTAACCTTCTGGAGGCTTTCTCGAATACGGGCGTCCAAATCAAATTCTTGATCTTTCGGAGTCTCAACCGGAGTGGTATTTCCTTGAGATTGGGCCGTTGGTGCGCCGTTTACCTTCTTCAGGAGCTCTAGCTCTGAGGCCAGACGGTTCAAATCTTCCCTCAGTTGCTTAGGTTCTTCCTTAAGCTGTTCAATAAAGTTGTCCGAATTAATCTTAGCACGAGCCAAGTCTTCGGCTGTCTTGAACTTTTTTCCTTCACCTACAAGGGTCTCAAAAAGTGAAGTTTCGTTTGAACCCGTTTGGTCAGTGGATTCGGTTTGGTTGTCTTCAAAAATAGACATTAAGTCTCCCGGTCAGGTTTAATCTTTAGGATGTTTATTACATCTTTCAGGGCGCGTACATAGCCATTTCGGTCTGCTTGCTTGTAGGCCCAAGAGGGGGAGTCATAGTCAGCACTAAGTACCTTCTCCGACTCCATAATCATATTATACAAGATTTGGACAGCTTTGTCAAGAACTTTTTCACTACCTTCTACAGTAGCCTTAAAGCGGGACCTGTCCGGCTCCTTGAGGTCCTGAAACCATACTGTTTTCAACTGGGGCTCCTTGGGGTTGCATTTGTTCCATTACTTGTTGTTGGGCCGTCTGGGCCAATTGGGTTGTCTCCAGTTGCTCAGAAACTCGAATGTTCTCCTGCACCAAATCCCACTGCTCAAACCCGAGAAGCTGCTCCACCATTTTGGCAATCTTTTTACCGGACAAGTGTACGTTTACAGCTGGGTCTTGGCCAATAGGTGAGGCCGAGAACTGGGTCAGGTTCTGCAACATGTTTGCATTACGGGCAAAGTGGCGAGCCCCGATTGGGCGAATTTTACCCTTTGCTGTAATGTCTTCCTTGGTCACACGCATGAATTCCACAACACCAAGCTCGTTATCTATGACACGAACAATGTCTGTGGCCCCCATGTTGCGGCGTCCGACCTCCAGCATAGCGTTCAATACAGGTTCAATAAACACCTTTTCAAAGTAGTTGGTCTTGTTTGTAAAGATTCTCTGGGCACCGTTTTCCAGAATCTGAACCTCGTAGGCTGTCTTTTCTCCGGGTGTCCGCTGGCCCATGGCTTGCTTAGGTGCGCCCGCCATTTCCTCCATCTTAGCTTCATAAATGGAGATTTGGGTGTCTGCGTTGAGCATAGTGGCGTCGGGGCGCATAAACTCTACGTCACCCTCCTCGGAAACGTGAACACGTTCACCGGGACCGTAGTTAAAGTCCTCCACAAACCCGCGGACCTTCATAACCGGATGGACGATCAGGTCAAAAGCGTCAGCTTTAGCGTTCTCAAGGTGGTCAATACGGTGTTGCATCCCGATCAGATTGTCAAGAGGCCCCATGGCGTACAGATTGTCCGGACGAAGACGCCAACCCACATGGAAAATGGGGGCTCGCCCAAGCCAAGAGGGGTGTGTAGCCTCCCGAACCACATAACAGCGGTCAACAACGGTTATAACCTGATTACGACGGAGCTCTTGGGTCTCCGGATCGTACAAATCACCATAGAAGTCGAGGATTTCGACGTAATCAGACTGGAAGTAGCTCAACCAATTGTCAAACCCGTCCATCTGGAACCCTGAATTCTTAGCAACGTCCCCGTGAGAGATGCCCGCCATCTTGTGACGCCCCTCCAGAACACGGTTGAGGATATCTTCACCGTAGCCCATCTCGGGGTTGTCGTCGATGTCGGCCTTGATGGAGCCTAGACTTTTAACTGAACGGATAATCTTTGGAGTATCGGCCCACGTAGCCGCCGTCGGGTCAAAGACAATATCAAGAGGTGAGATGCGTCGCAGTTTTGGCCCTGTAAAGCCGGGAATTGTTTCCCCCGTCAACGGGTCCTTAGTCTTTTCGACGATAAAGTCAACAACACCAAAGCAATTACCGTAGTCAATGAAGTCCAAAACGATACGGCTGACCTCGGTTTCAAAGTCACCCAGACGCAGTTTGTTTTCAATGTACGCCTCAATGGCCCGACGTTTAGCGATGCTCTCAGCCTCGATGTCGTCACCCTCCCAACGAATGGGTTTATCAGTTGGGAAAAGGGCTGCCATGTAGTTTGCGTGCAGGTTATCTCGAATCTGACAAAGCTTCGGGATGTGAGTAGAGTTTTTCCAACTCAGTTCACCCGCACTTGTTCCAGCCGTGTCTACGGCAAAGATGTAATCCCGTATTTCTTTTTTCTGCTCAAGCCAAGAGTTACGCTTAATCTCCAGGTCTTGATACCGATTGGCAATGAGTGTCGCCAAAGAATCAGGACTAATCAGGTCCGAAAGTTCTAGTGTCTTTTTAGGCATTATCTAAACTTAACTCCGCCAAATCGTTTGTCATAAATTACGTTTGCCACTTTATGGTTCCTAGCTACGTTGCCCGTTGGGGGCACGCTGATTTCAATAGCAGTTGCCAAGGCGTCCATGCAGTCATCGTGAGCTGGGTTTTGGGCAATAAGCTCATCCTCAAGGACTTGACAGTTGCCGCCCATATAGTGCCAGACGCTTTGGTTGTCGTATTTGGGCTCCAGAATGGCGGCCAAACGCTCCTCTTTACTGCCTTGGTGGCGGGTGGGTTTGTGCTCGACAACACTGAGGAATAGCCCGTTTGGCCTGATGTAAGAGTCTTTCAACTCATTCACAATAGCCTTTTGGGCCGCGGTCACTTCAGCAGCCAATTTCCTAAAGTCCCACTTAACGTGTAGGTCTAGGATGTGTTGGTAGTACTCTGATACCCGGTCAGACTTAAAGCGATCAATGTCCAGTACGTATATGTGCCCGTCCCGAGCCACCCCAATAACCACAATAGCTGTGTAGTCTGCCCGCTTTTTTAAGCTGTAAGCAAAGTCCACAGAGGCAAAAACATTAAGACGGCTGTTTTTGTAAAACCAAGAGCCATTGTCAAATGTCAAGAACTTTTTATCGTAGTATTGAAATTTGTCTCGTCCAATGCGTAGTTCACCGGGGTCGTTCGGATCGTTGTAGTACTGGGCCCTGAACTGTGTCCGGTCTAGGTATTTGCCCCGCTTAGAGGCCAGCACCTGCCTGTCAAACCCAAACCACTTGCCGTCTGTACGTTGCTGACGGGGCCACAGGAACTGACCCGTACCGTCACCCGCGTCTTCCACCTGACGCTCAAAGATTTCGTAAATAGGCTCAGACCCGATGATTTCCCCTGACTTGTCGTAGATGTCTTCGTCCATCTTAGCCATGTCGGCGTACAAATCTTTCGGGTGATACCGGGTACCCACAACCCACTCTTCTGCGTCAGCGCCTTCGATAGAGGACAAAAGAGAGTACTGGCTTCTTACGCGGTTTCGACCTTCTTCCGTATAAGCGTTCTCATAGACAACAATATCGTCCAACACAGCTACGTCACAGTGAAGGCCCGTCATTGAGGTTGTAAGGCCTCCGGTAAACACTGTGGGGTCCCGGATAGCTTCCTCTTTGCGCTTTGGGTGGTCCACAGAGATTTCACTGTTAGTCCACTTTTCACGTTTACCCTCTTCCGGATGCACCATCTCGGGCCAATAGCGCCGGTAGATGCTGGAATCCAGAATGTCTTTGACAAACTTAAGCTGCTTCTCTGCAAGGTTTGCCGTAGCTGAAATGTACAAAATACGGATTTCAGGGTGTTTAGTTATCCACCACGCAACGCGAAAAGCTACGTAGCGGCTCTTACCGTGGTCACGGGGCAACAGTGTAAGCTGGTGGCGTTTACGCCCTTGTCGGGTCCACCAACGGCACAGCTCTGAGTGTACGGAACCAATAACCTGTTTGGGAGCCACAAGCCGAATAAACGTCTCTAGGTCAGCCTCCGCGGCCTCCCGGATCATGGCTATTGCGTCAGTCTCTTGGATTCTTTTTTCCGGCTGTTTTTGTGCGCGGGTACGAGCGGTTGGCCGACCTGCTTTGGACTTGCCAGTTGCTCGGGTCGTTGTTGAGCGCGTTGCCGTCTTTGTGGTTGATGTCTTTACCGTCACCTTTTCGTACTTTCCCGGCCTTGATCATGGCACGTCTAGCTTTGTTACGGGCGACCCTTTTGGCCACCTGTTCCGGTTTCTTTTGGTATTTAGCTTGGGCCCGTTTTTCAGCTTCTGTTGCTTTACCCATTGTTAAGCTGTCCTTATGAATGTATCGTCAACGGTAAAGCGGTGAATAGTCTGATCACCGGAGGTAGATATACTACCGCCTGTAGCGACCATAGACCCTGTCTTGTAACTTAAAAGTACAACACCATCTGTAGCGTTGTAGATAGTGCTGGAGTTCCACGAAGCTCCGTGCCCTGTATTTGCTGCGCTTAGCGGGTTTGGCACAGCCCCTGCATTACCACCACGGGCAAACAAAACAGCTGAACCAGAAATACTGGAAGTGACGCCCGGGCCACCGGCCCCAAGATTAGACACACCGGGCCCCGCAGCACCCCCGCCGCCGCCGTTGTTGTTGCCACCTGCGTACCCTTGACCAGCAGTACCAGAGCCGCCCGAGCCACCGGAGCTACCACCACCGCCGGAACCACCTGAGCTACCATTACCGCCGGGGTTATATCCAGCAGCACCGCCACCTACAGCCGTCATCCCGTTAAAAGTTGTAGAACCGCCGTTTTGAGGTGTTGGTGAGTTGAGCCCGGCCAGACCAACAGTAATTGGGTAACTGCCAATCGGAAAATTACCAATCTCTATCTGACCTTGGATCAAGCCGCCCGCCCCGCCTGCTCCGTCCAAAGCGGTGCCGCCGCCACCTCCAACAAGGAGGTACCTGATAACATTAGGTGGTGCAAAACCTATACGGTTTGTACTGAGTGCTAGTCCTAACATCTTAGTCGTAAATCGCTACCCAGACGCCCGTGGAAGCCCCGACAGACTTACACACAAGCGGCACCACCTGAAGCGGTGCTGCACCAACAATTGAAATAGACGAAGCAGAAGCAACAGGTGTGCAAACCATGTTACCTGCTTGGATACACATAAGTGCCTTGGGCGGGTTGGCGAAAGTCTCCCCAGCAGGGTTAACTACTGTTGCAGCCTTACCGTGGGCTACATTAGGTGCGTTGTGCGGTGTCATATTTACTTACCTCCTTTGATGACCTTCAAGCCACCAATACGTTCTAGGTCTTCGTTAGTTACGTCAGCTATCTGGGTCAGCCGCTTAAGCTCCCCCTTAAGGTCCTCTTTTGACGGGCGGCCCCGGGTCGAGGTACGTTTCCATCCCTCCTCGGCAATATACTTTGAGGCCGCTAGGCGTTGTGTGTCTGCCCCCTCTGAGGCAATCTCTTTGATCCGCTCAATGGCTTCGGACTGGTTTTTCATGTGCAGCTCACGACACCATTGGTCAAAAGCTTCTCGGAACCACGAAGACTCCAGCAACCGTTCAAAGTGTTGAAAAGAATCTAGGTACTTCTCGGACCAACGATAGCCCGTAGGGTCCCCTTCGTGCACAAAAGATCGTCGGGCGTTTATCAAACCCTCTACGTCGTTGTGGAGGGAGAACCTAACCGAGTCATCTTTGACGCCGGGGGCTTCTAGAAAAAGTGCTGCTGTTTTCAATGTTATGCTACCTTTACAATGCTGAGGAAGTTTTCCATGTTTGAGGACCCCAGAATGTCTACAATCTTTGACCCGCCCGACACCGACAGCTTAACCTCAATGGTCTGGCCCGCGGTCATCTTACAACGTGTGTGGTATGGGATCGTGACCACGTTGGTGCCTGTCTTCAGGGCAAACGGATTGTGGTGCAACAGGAATGAGTTGCTACCCATGATAACAACAATATCAGCTGAGGTGTGGTTAGCTGCAATTGTAGCCAAGTACACAGCCCCCATGACATCGTAGGTCCCGTCTGCGGTCACCGTTGCAATACCTGTGGTGTTGTTGTACCGGGCGTTTTGGTCCGTCAGCTCCGTGTCGTAGACAAGAGTAACCAGCGTACCGTCTCCGGTGGCCCCTGTGCTGGTCGAGGACTTACGCGCCACAATCGACATGGCCCGAGGCGTACAGACATCACCACTTGGGAAAATCTCGTGAACAACGTTACCTTCAAGATACGTCTCAAAGGCGTTGTCGCTTGTCCGCATCCCGGTCCATGTGGTACCTGCGTTAAGACCGTACAGCTCCACACCACCAACAGCTCCGGGGGTACAGTTCCAGTAGATGCGGTAGCCCTTTTTGATAGACACAGCCCGACTCTGGGTGGACAACATCATGGTGGTGTCGATGCCCGACTTAATGTTGCCAACAAGAGACAAACCCCAGTCTACCTCTACGCTGTCAGACAAGCAAAGGCGGAAGCCCCATTGGGCCCCCTTGGAGGTGTCTGAGGACCGTCGAGACATAGACTCCACAGCGAAGATACCCATGTTGCCTACCGAGCCTGCTGCCTCGTTAAGGTGGGCCTCATAGACGGTGCCGTAAGCGTAGTTACCGGTAAACGTAAGGTCACCACCCCACATGGCAATTGTTTGGTAGTTCCAGCAATGGGGTTGGCCCGCGGTAATGGGTTCAATAGGGGCCGAGGTCAACCGGTAGTCTTGGCAGAAGTTGTCCCCAAGACTGCGTGCCGTACCCGCAATCATGTTGAATGAGTTGTGGGTCCGCAGGGAGTCCGTAACAAAAGCCCCAGCCGAGTAGCTGTTGGCAAGACCCCCAGACCAGTAAATGGTGTTTCCAATAATGTTGGTAATGACACGGTCTTCAAGGACTGAACCGCCATCGCCCCCGAACCCAACCCGCATACTGATGGCCAGACCGGCCACACTGTTCAGCAAAGCGCTGGTAGCTCCTGCAACTACGGTACTGGCAAAGGCCGCCCGCATACCTGAGGACCCCCGATTTCGGAAGTCAATCCACTGGTACTTGGGGGTAATGGTTTTGTCAAAGTATGGTTGGGTCAGCCCGTTGGGGGACGCATCCATGATCCAGAATTCGTCGTCAACGTAGCTGTTGTCCCCGTCAAACAGGTTGCTGTTTGTGCTGCCCCGGGATGCGGGGGTCTGAATTCGACGGAACTTGCTGGCCAACCTGTTCCCATCGTCACAGATGATGGTCCCCTCGCCGTCCACGTGGAACGTCAGGTCAATGGCTTGAATAGATGTCTTGTAGTTTCCCGCGGGCAAATACAGTTTGGTGCCCGAACCCAACCCCATGATGGCGTTAAAGGCCGTGTCGTTGTACGTCGAGTTGTCCCCAACACAGTTGAACCATCGACCGTCCACGGGACCCGTGTATTGGCGCAACCAACGACCCGTGGCTGTTGCTGTCTCCTTGATGATCGTGCCGCCGTTGTCAGTGGCCGTAGAGCTGGCGCTCCAACGGAAAAGACCACCCCCATCCCCGGTAACCCAGTTGGATATGATCATTGCTTGCAGGGGACGTCCGCTGGGCCACGTAGCAGCCCTCAGGGCCGTCAGTGTGGCCACATTGGGGTCCACTGCTCCACTGCCCGTAGCCGTAATCGTAATGGTGTCCCCGGCGTCGTTTACCGTGATGGAGATACCGGCTCCAGCCACAAGGGCGGCTCCGATGGTGTCTCGTACATCCTCTGCGGTAAGACCGCCCCCAGCTCCTACGGCACTAATCGTAAACGTGTTGGCCGCGTCATCGTGCACCACCGTAACGTTGGACCCGGCAACAATAAACGATGCCACGGTATCCCGGATAACTTCTTGGTCCATCGTACAGGACACCGATACGGTGTTGGCCACGTCGTCCACAATAATGTTGACGTTGGACCCGGCCAACAGGGTGGTCCCAATGATGTCTCGGACAGCTTCCGTGTCCAGTGTGGCCCCACCTGTGGCCGAAATGACAATCGTGTCTGCCCCGTCGTTTTCCACGATCTCCACGTTTGTGCCCGCCACAAGGGTGGCCGCCAAGATGTCCCGGATAGCTTCGGCATCCAAAGCAGCCCCAGAACCGCCGGTAACCCCTTCAAGGTCCACCAAACGTACCGCGTCGTTGGGCTCAATCGGGGCCCCCACGTTGACGACCCGGTTCGAGTTCATGTCCAACGCAGCTTCCATCTGGTTGGGTACAGAACCGTCTCGACTCACGGTGTTCTCAAGGGCTTCCCGAATCTTGTCAAAGTTCTCGTTTAGACGATTGCTGGAACGGTAACCGGAGGCAAGCGGGGGCAGATTGATTTTAGACATAAGGGGTCCATTACTCCAAAAGGCCAGCCGTAGGGCTGGGGGTAAGACAAAAAAGGAAAAGGGTGAGCTCTTATGTGTACCTATATGGGTACCCATAAGGGTTATATTATTTATAGGTATATACCAATTAATAGTCTTACCTATAACGGTACCTTTAAGGGGTTACCCTTTATAGGTATATTATACCCGAAGTTGACAATCATGTCAAGAAGAAAAAGCACCCCGAACAACATTTATTTGCGTTACCCCCGATCTATGTCACCCATGAATATATGTCCCCGATCCTGCTGATGTCAAGAGGCCCGCTGTGACACAGAGAGGGGCCCTACAGACCGATCTGAGGACCACAAGCTACCACCCTAGCCAAGGACCCTCCACGGGCCTCCTAGGGGCTCCCAGTATCTGAGAATTTCTGTGAGGAATTTTTTAGGTGTGATATGCAATAATGCAGCCACCCCGACCCCCCGGGGGTGCCCCCCACCAAACTGAACGCTGAACGGTGCACTCAAAACATTGAACACATCACAAATCGTTCAGTGTGAACCGCTCATAGGGCTGAACACATTGCAAATCGTTCAGTGTGAACCGCTCACCGTGTTACCTAGGGGAAACATAGGTGTGACATTTTGGCAACACCCCGTGGTGGCCCACAAATGCCCGGTGACGGGTTTGGCGGTGTGTCCGGTGTAGGGGTAGCAGGGGGGGTGCCAGAAACGTGTCAGTAAGGAAACGCTAAGGAATCAAAGGGTTAGATGGGTGTAACCGTGAGTAAGGGCATAGCAGGTATGCAAAAATGATGTAACAAGGTAAGTGAGTGCTCACATCAGGGTTGACGTAAGGTAAAGTACGTCCGATTTTGACGTAGTGTGTCACGAATCAGTTATGCTCACAAAAAGCACAAGGCACTCAAACAATTGGCATATCCCGTGCCAATATATGAGCAAGGTGTCGGGGTGTATTACATCACCAACACACCTATCCCGCGTAGGAATCAGAACGCGCGCGCGTATGTGGGTGTTACCACCGGGAAACCGCGCATATCAGTCATAAAACATAATGAAAACAAGGCACTGTAAAATAACTTCCGGGTAACATGCAAAAAGGTGTTGCGGCTTTGGCGGATTTGGTGTCTAAGTTGGGGTGTCGGAACAGACAGCCCGGCGCCGCGTGGCCCCAAGGTGGGGTGTAAAGCGCGAAAAGAGGGGTGCCCATACATGGCGCAGAGACCCGGTAAACGTGAGCGTCAACAGCGCTTGCTTGACAACCCCATCTTGCTTGAAGCACACCTAGTGCGCAAGCGTGGTGAAGCTGTGGCCGCAATCGTGCGGTCTAACTGGGGTGCCGTGTACAGGCGCGACACCCTCAAGGAATCAAGAGCCTTTGATGTGTCCTACGTCAAGGGCTTGACCGACAGACGGATTCGTGTGATGCGTCCGTAATCCTCTCGCCTAGTCGGGCACTCTCACGGGTGCCCCTACGGCAACACATAGCGGTGTCAACCGCGCACCTTGGCTTGACGCCTAGTTTCCCTCTCGGGTCTAGGTTTGTCATCGCCTGTTGGTGCGCAACCTTAACCGCCACTGCCAAGGCCACGAACCACTAGGCCCCATCGAGGGGGCTTGAGTGCAGGCCTGCCGGATCACGTCTAGCAAACGTCCCGGCCCCGTCACATACGGGACAACACGGCCCTTGAGAGGGCCCTTGAAAGCCAACACGCCCCCAAGTCATCGGGACTTGCCGGGGTTTTTAGTGTTGGCTTTCAAGGGGGTTTAGCCCGCTATGAAGTACCAACATCTTGTCCGCCAGTACCTCGCCTCTGGCGGGGCCGTTACCATTTGTCCTCCTCGTGCCGCTGACGGGGCTCAACGGGTTCACCGTAAGGACACCAGCTTGCGTCCAATGTGGCTCAAGCGCTGACCGGGGCGTTGCCTCTAGGCGGACACCTAAAACGGGTGTCCGTCTTGGCCGCAACATCGCGGAAACCGAAAGGAACATACTATGACCGCTTTGTCTATCGACTTGGCATCCCTGCCGACAACCAAGCAAATCAACCGCATGATCGGCGACATTGCCTCATCGGGTCTGAAGCTTGACCAGAAAATCCACCTTACCGCCTTGGCGTGTCTGGCCCATGCGGCCCAATACGGGGACAACCGCCTGTTTGCCAACCTCTATGACGCTATGCCCAAGGGGTCCCGCCGCAAGGCCCTTGTCTTTTGGGCCATGAACGCCAGCCCGTACTTCCTGTTCGACAAGGATGGGGCAGTCCGGTTCGGGGTCTATAAGCCCGAGGTCAAGGCATACAAGCCTTGGGATTGGGACACCTTGCAAGCGGTCCCCTTCTATGCCGTCGAGGGCGCCCAAGAGGCTCTCAAGGGCGAGGTGGACAAGCTGAAGGCCCAAATCGCGGCCCTTACGGCGGGCGACATCAACAAGTTCATCGCCAAGCTTGCTGACCGTATCGAGGCTTCTCTTGAGGGCGTCGAGGGCAAGCCGCCCGTGGCCAATGATGACCGCGAAAAGGTCATTGCCAAAGCTGCCGCCTTGCGGGCCTTGGTTGCCTGAACCTAGCGGGGGACTTAAGTGTCCCCCCTTCTCCCCTCAACCGATATCAGTCATAAGGGGTGTGCCTTGGAAAACATCATCCAAAATATTGACGACTTGGCTGGCACTTGGAAACGTGTCGTCGAATCTTACGAGACACAGATCAGACACCTTAAAGGGGTCATCAAAGACTTTGAGGATGCTTACACAAAGCTTGAAGAGGACTGCGACTTTTTGGGACAGGAGGTGTACCACCTCAGGGACAAGGTGCTCACTCTTGAGGCGGACATCGAGCGCATCTATGCCAATGAGCCGGGGTACTGACCATGTTTCGGGCCCTCATCCTTCTTTGTCTTTTGCCCACGGCCCTTGGGGCGGGTCCTGTTGACAAACCCAGATGGGACTTGACCCCCACCAAGGCTTGGTGGGACACGTCAAAGATTCCCGCTGTCAAGTGTCTGGCCGACAACAT
>JACCDR010549339.1_pt1 | contig 46917 bp, 49 predicted proteins | sample 7446431 | NCBI WGS metagenome assembly JACCDR01 (sample SAMN15323443, study PRJNA562643) | freshwater metagenome | isolation source: river surface water | place: USA:Blue River Watershed | collected 2017-08-17 | reverse complement strand
TAATACCGTCTTTGTGTCAACAAAGGTTGGAATACAGCCAGCAATAATACTGGAATTATCTCAAAGGCTAAGGGCGTACAAACTTGGCTTGAAAAATGGGTTCAGTTTTTGGGCATTTACCGAGCAGGTAGATAACGACCATAAAATATGCACAAATGAATTTTGAAAATCACTTTCAGTCATTTACAAGCATACCTTTAGAGGTGCGCGAGTATTTTGATTTTATCGCAATGCTCAACAAACTGGTTGAGGGAGATAAAGTTAATTTGCCTCAATTATTAGGCAGCAAATATGCTCCTTATGATATTAAGGCTATCTTAGAATGTCGCGTTATACTTGACGCGGTGACATATATAAGGCTCTTAAATGAACTGGAAACTTTATCTAACTGACGTAGTTTACCCCGATATTCAAGTCTTAGTCAGAAGGCTCGAAAAAATAAGTCAGCATATTGTAGAACAGAAATATGATACTGACTTATCTATTGCGGTAGCAAATGCACGAGGTTTAGAAAACGTTATTGTAAATGAAACTATAATTCCAGTACCCTTTAGGGGGTCTTGGATAAAAGATTTTCATTTTTACGAGTTCTTTTCTAAGACTGTCTTATTTACGGATAATGGCAACCTCGTCTTGGTAAATGTGGAGTACTCTATGTTTATCAAAAGGCCGTTAAAAGCGCTAAGGTATAGAATAGCCTTCAAAAATAAAGAGTGGCAGGGAAAGCCAATAGTCTCATTAGTACCAGTATATGAGGAAGACGAAAAAGAAGTTACAAAAGCATGATAAAATTGTGCTTGGGCAGTGGGTATTTTCTCCTATGGCTGTCGAAAAAATACCCTATGATAAGAGGGCGAGGATATTAGAAATATGGAACAGTAGGCTAAAGGGGGAAGCCTTCCTTTCCGCTATATATAATATGTATGTGGATAAAGTGTTAATCTTTAGTTATCCTATTATTAAGGTAACCTTAGATTTATCAAAAGCACTAAAAGTTAATATATTCCCAGTTCTTATACACTCCAAATATCTATTTGAGGATAAAGGGGAAAATGAAATGTACCTATACCTTCACGGTGAAGGGTTTGTCGCAATTTCTTTACACGATGCCCCCGAAAATATTGTTGAGGGGTGCTGTTATTTAAAACGTACAATTAAAAAAACCTTTTTATTATGGTCAAGGACGTAATAAACGCGTGGACGGATTTTTGTTTCGCACCTTCTAAGTTCACCATTGACCCGAAGATATGTCGGACATTCGATTTTATGGCTGGACAAAAAATTGAGGGCGACGAGGATTTTAAGGTGGCCTTAGAAAATATAGCCGCACTAATCGCCAAAAAAGAAGAGAAGAGGAGATATTTTTATCTATGTAGAAAGTATCGTGACCACTTTTCCAACCACCATGACCACGAATTTCATTTAACGCCACAAGCAAAAACGTTTATATATAAACATCGCAATAAGTTTGCGAGGTCAGAGTTTTACGCCTTGCTTCCTTTTTTTGGCGATGATTGTTTTTATTTTGGTGGTAGAGAGCATAAAAGGGCTTATGTACATTTAGGCGAGATACCTAACAGTCTTAACGCGCAACACGTTCAGTATAAATCAGATTATCTCCCTATGCTGTTACAGTATAGGACAACAATGTTTTCCTTCATTAGATTTCTTTTACAGTTGTCTAATGATTTTGTTTCTACGCCAATATCTAAGACTTCCTTAGATTATTTGCCCGAACTGGAAAATTGCCCGACACCTGCCCTTTTTGCGGTTGAGTATGTGTCTTCTACCTATAAAGCTATTGGAAAAATAGCACAGGTAAGAGGCTCTGTAAATAAGGGCTACTCCCTTGTAGATTTGGCCGTTATATTTTTCGGCTACATAAAACATTCTACTCTCGCAGGTATTTTGCAGGGGGAGGATATAGGAAAATGCAAAAACAATTTGGTAGGGTTTGTCGAAGAGATGGCTACTAAAGAGATAATAGCAGGTAAAGTCTTTGCAAGGCTTGTATTCGATTTTGTGCGGTATTTGGGGATGTACATTCAGTACAAAAACATAAACACATACATCAATACACGTGATATAAAAGTCTTGTTTGAGGACGCACACAAAGACCTATTCGGTTTTTGCGCTGACTTGTATTATCTTCTTGTACACGGCAAGTTATATGATATAGAGACTTCTAAGGTTTTCTTAGATACCAGTGTTAAGCACATGGTAAGAGAAAACGACGTTAATTCTTTTTATCACTTTGACGATATAAACAAAGATGATTTACCATTATTTGGTGTACGCGGGGCTGGCCTATAATGATAAAAACGGTTTAGCCCACAAGGTTTTTCACTTCTCATCAAAAACAATGACTGACTATCCTAAGTCATTGTTTGGTGACGAGAAAATAAAAATCTTTTACTACCCAACAATACCGTCTTCTATGCTTACCGATATAGAAACTCCTCGCATTGGAGAATTTTATCGGATAACCTTAAATGACGGTGAAGGCTTCGTCTTGCGTAGGATTGCATCTTTATGGCGTAACCCACAAGACTTAATTAAAATGCGAAATTTTCTTAAAACATACAAAATCTATACAGATGAAAAAATCATCAACGATTTACTTGATGCGAAAGTTATTTAACTTCGCAGTTAAAAACAAACGCCGTATTGTTGGCGGTGTACTCATTCTGTGTGTCTTAGTTGCCGCAGGTAATTTTGTCTTCTCAAGGCAGTCCGATAGTTCACGCTATGTAGCGGCTACTGCACAGCCGGACGCTGCTCGCTTCTCTTCTGTCAGAGAAAGTCGTTACGATACTAAGGTAATCTTAGATTTCCTTCTTAAAGGTTCTCAGTCTAAAAGCGAGTATGCAGAGATTATAGACAGCATAGATTTTTTTAAAATCATGGTTGTTGAATTGTACAGACGCGAAGGGTATTGTCCTTTGCCGTACTACGATAAAGGCAGTCCAGCATTTGGCTTTGGCACACGCTACCTCACGGACAAGAAATATTCTTGGAAGGCAGACTGGGAAGCACTGGGGGTGACCGACGTAAGAGAAATGCGTCGCTTGATGCACAGAGATAAGTATGCTGACCAGAGAAAGGAGATAGCCAAACTCCATAAAATGCCTATTGAGTACTGCAAACAAGCAGTCAAAGATTATCTTGAAAAAGATAACCAAGCCGTAAAAAACAACATAGGCTATATTCCGAGAAATAAACGGTTGGCTTTTCTTGGGTACACATATAACGCAGGATATGGAAGTCGGACACAGCGCACAGCACTGTATAAAGACATCGTACTACAGTGGGAAAAAGATGTTTCAATGAAAGCGTGGGTAAACAAGGCCACTACCGACAATCATGCAAGGTCACGATTATTGGAGGCTTATATGTTTAAAGCTGACATTAACCCAAATGATTTAATCGGCTTGCTTAAAATGCACGAAGAAAATATGGCTGCACTTGCGCAAACAAACTGTTTTGAGTTAGCTTATTAAATTTCATTGTTTAAATTTGCTGCGGCGGCCTATGTATTCGTACATTTGCCGCCGTTATGCTTAGAAGAAGAGAAGAAAAAAATCTTGGTAGTGGCTTTTTTACTAAAGCCCAAACTGTAACTATCCTTAATAGCTTGCAAGCAGGTCTTGGCCTCTCGCAAGCTATTGGTGCTTTAGGCTTAGACATTATCAAAATCTCAGACCACCTTAGAAGTGAAGGTGGGAAAGTAGATATGGAAATGATTGGTGACGCAATAGCAAAAGGGTACAACAACAAAGTTTCCTCTATTACAGCACTGCATAAAGATAAAATGCACGACATAGCCGCCTACGAAGGCTTTGCTGCAAAATCTTTCGTATCTAAAATACTGCTTTGGGGAGATTTAAGACTTAAATTATCTAAACACGCGGACATAGAAGACATCGTAATAAAAAATTTAGCTGCCAATGTGCAGTTGCATGAATTGGCTACTGGCCTTTGTATGACTGTGCAGGACTTGACCGACTACATACAAGATAGGCCGTATATTAAGGTAGCCTTAATTTAGGTTTTTATGATAGCTAAAGATACATCAAATTCAAGGGGCGTACTAACCGAAATAGGGCAGGTCAGGGAATACTGGAAGTGTTCTCAGTCCTGCTATTACTTTATCACAAAGTATGTAAATATACCTTCTGTAGATGAGAATGGTGATTGGACAAAAATGCCTTTTAATTTATACGGTTTTCAATTAGGTGTCTTAAAAGAAGTACTTTTTACCAAAGAGCATAACATTATTAGAAAGCCTCGACAGATGGGTATTACAACCGAGTTGTGTGCCATACTGTTGTGGCTGGCTATATTTAAGGGTGAACAAAATCTACTGCTTGTAAGTATTAAAAATACCTTAGCTGTCGGGGCGATGCGTACAATAAAATATATGTATCGTTATTTACCGCCCTTCTTACAAAGAAAAATTGTAAACGGCACATCCGCTAATGTAGGTACTACTCACCAGTTAATCTTCGATAACAACTCTATTATCACCGTTGCAGCGGCTACTGAAGATGTAGGACGTTCTTCTGCACTTAGTATGGTCGTGTGTGATGAGTTTGCTTTTTGGCGTTACGACGAAACCATTTGGACGGCACTTCAACCTACTTTATCTTCGGGGGGTAAGGCGATATTGAGCAGTACGGTATTCGGTATGAATAACGAGTACTACAAAATTTGGCGCGGTGCTACGATAAGTAATAACGGATTTAATGCCGTTAATTTAATTTGGAGTGACCACCCAAAAAGGTCAAATGACTGGTATAAAAAACAACTTAGGGAACTTGGAATAAAACGTGTTGCACAAGAAGTTGATTGCGAGTTCTTGACATCGGGCTACAATGTTTTTGATTTAGGCATAATCAAAGAAATTGAATATCGTTGTAGAGAAACTAAGGCTACCTTATATGCTGGGGGTGCTATTAGACAGTATAGGGAGCTCATACTTGACAATAGGCGTTATTTTCTTGGTGCGGATATTGCCAGCGGTCGTAGTAGAGATTTTTCTGCTTTTTCTGTTATGGATGAGTTTGGTAATGAGTATGTTTGCGGTAAGTTGAAACTGACCATGACACCCTTCATGAAGGTGATAGCTGACTGGGGTAGAAAATGTGGTGCTGTCATTGCGGTAGAAACCAACGCTATCGGAGAAGGCGCAGTTCCTATATTGCAAAGTCTGGGGTATCCCGAAGACCTTTTGTATAAAGACCCTAAAAGTCTTATTAGGGAAGAGTATGAATATAACCTTGACTATTCAAGTACAACTGGTTTTTACACTAATACAAAAACAAGGTCACTAATACTTGTAGAATTGTCAGAAGACCTCGAACTTGGGGCGATAAATCTAATTAACCCCTTTTTCTCAGAAGAGGCGTACAATTTCGTTTACGGTATTGATAATATACCGAGAGCGCGAGGTAAAAAGAGTAACAAAGCTGCTGACGATGAAGTTAGTGAGGGTGTATATTTTACAGACGACTCTACTATGGCACTTGCAATAACAAACCATGTTAGGAGAGTAATGTCTCAACGTTTCGTATATCTCGGCGACACTATCGCGGCATAAACTAAGATAACCTTATGTTTTTCACACAAAGAAAGCGGAAAAAGGATTTAACTGAACGTCATGTGGCGGAGGCTTTTGCCTCCGTGATGCTTGGGGGTACTGCGGAGGGGCAAACTGCTGAATTGGAGTACCCTAACTCCTCATCAGTTTTAGACGAAGTTTTAACTCAAATAATTTCATTAGGTACTCCAAGTAAAGAAGCTCCTTATGTAATTTCGCGACCTTTTTCTGACTCTCAAATTCGTGTTATTGAAGGGCTTATCATTAACAATGAACTTGTTAGTAAGGGGCACTTTAACTCTTTTGTACTTGCCAATACCGCACACTCTGTGTATTTGCCTGACAGCATAAAAAACGAAGGGAGAAAAAAGGTACAGCGAGAATTATTAGCGTTTCAAAATAAAGTAAAAATTTTTACTTTAATAAACACTATGTTTTCACAACTGCCTACCTATGGTTCTGTATGTGTAGAGCGTGTGCCCTCTATAAAAACTAAGGCTGGCTTAGAAAACGTTATAGCAATAAACCCCTCAACTATATTTATAGGCAAAGAAGGAGGTAAATCTCTGTACTATCAGAGAGTGCAAAAACGTACCTTAATTAGTAAACCTAATTTGGGTAAAAACCTCTTAGCTGGTGAGTACATAAAACTCAAAGACAGCCAGATAAGTTATCAAGCGCAAATAACATTTGGAACTAATCCTTACGGCGTGCCAATGTTTATGCCAGTTCTTACAACTTCTGACTTTAGAGAAAAAGTTATCTGCCATATTGAAAACATTGTTAAGAAACTCGGTATTATGGGTTTTTTGACAGCTACTGTGGCGGCTCCTGCTCAAAATGTCGTAGGGGGTGAGGAAGACTCGGTATATAAAACGCGAATTATAGCTTCTGTAAAAGAAGCCTATGACAAAATTAAGCGCGGCGTATCTTCGGGTATTGTGGTTGGTGTTAAAGGCGTGCATGATTTTGCTGTTCAAAATACCAGCAGTAACGCTTCGGGGCTTGAAGCTGTATTTGACCTTGTGCAACAGCGTGTGATTTTGTCCTTGAAACAAGACCCTTTGCTTTTTGGTAAGGGGGGCAATATGACGGAAACTCTCGCAAGAATATCTCTTGCACTTAACACAGCGCAGGTTGAAAATGCGCAAAAAGTTATAGCGGAGGTTTTGAGAGAAATTTATGTAGACCACTTAACTCGCGTATTTGGCTACGACTTTTCTGAACTTTCCGTAGAGTTCTCACCTTCTGCAATCGCAGATAACCTTAGAATACAACAAGCAGAGCAGGTACACGTTGATACCTTGATAAAATTGTATAATCAGGGCATTATAGATAACTTTGTTTTTGCTCGTGAACTGGGCTTTGATGCGCCGAGCGAAGATGAACCGCGAATAGAAACTAAGGTAACCTTAGATACCATAAAACCGCGAGGGCTTGGGACTGCTCCTAAAGGTGCGAATGTTCGTAAAAACCCCTCAACTAAAGAAGGCCAAACATCTATGTCTTTTTTTGAAGTTAGGGCATTGATAGACAAATATAAAGAAGTTTACAATGCCCGACACGCCGAATTTGATTACACCGACTATAACTGTGGGGAACACTGTAATCACACACACCAACATTTTTCGCAAGATGAAGGTGACATTACTTTAGAAGCGTTTTACAGAGAGTATGCCGATGTACTCAAAGAAAAGTACAAAGACTTTGTAGAAGTTTTTAAAGAGCAACTTCAGTATATATTAAGCAATACATCTAACAGCGTAGATAAAGAATATCTCGCTGCATTGATTGAGTTGCTGATGTACCAAACTTTCGCTCAACAATTTAACGGCCTTGACAATGTTACGAAGAAGTATGTGGCTGCTGTCTTTTCTTTCTACAGAGCAGACAAGGAACATATTAACACAGACGAGGATAGTAAGGAAGGCGACTTTGAGGAAACGATTAAAAAGTTCTTAGCTGAGGTAGATGTTTTTTACTTGAAGAAGTTTATTACAGATAGCGATATAGCTGCAAAAATTAAGGAAACCTTAGAAAAGGCGGACTTAGATTTTGAAGACATCGCTACTATTGATAAATTTTCTGACGATAGCGGTGTGTGGATGCTCGAAAAGATGTGGAAGATTGACAGGATAATAACCACCTCAGTTGCGCGCACAAAAAATGTTGCATATTTGGCGTATATGCACCAAGTTGGAATAACAACCTATGAAATATCAGCGGTTATGGATTTATCAACTTGTGCATATTGTAGGGAACTTGACGGCAAAACTTTTTCAGTTGCCGATGCTGTGCAGTCAATACAAAATGCAGCACTTTCAGGGGCTTCTTCCTACGCTTCCAATTTTCCGTTCATTACTACTTTGTTTGATATTGCCTCACTACTTACTGGACTTACTGGAAGCCAGCTACAAAATCAATATGGCTTCCATTCATTACCAGCACACGCACATTGTCGTTGCGTTATTATAGTAGCTGACCAAGAAATTATTGATGTACCTTCATAATCATTCACAATGCCTAACAACAGCAACAACGAATACGAACAAATCGTTGAGAGTTTCTTTCTATCTTCTGAAGGGCTTTCAACTCTTGGCGTAACTTCTTTAAAAGACTACATTGAAAAGTTGAGGGAAGAAGATACGCGCTTTACATCAGGTGACCTTAAAATTGAGGATTATTACTTCAAGGTTGGCCGCCTTGTTTCTTCGGGCGTAATCGGGAAGTATGGTTATAACTGCACCGAGTTTCCTGAAGATATTTTGAAAAAGCGGGTTGATTTATTCAATACACTTCCTATTCGCACTGACCACAATATGTGGAGTGGTGTATCTCTCTCAAACGGTGTAACTTTTGCGTCGTTTTGGGTTGAAAGTGCGCAAACTAAGGATGCCTTAGTTCCCAGCGGTGTCAACGGTATTATCGGTATAAATAGCAAGATGGAAGGGTCACCAAACTTAATCGAGGGTCTTAAACAGCACTCGGCAAAAAACATATCCGTTACCACCTTACATAGTGCAAAACGTTCCCACACTTTTGAATACAACTATGTATTTCACGAAAAGCGTGGGTCAAAACTTTTAGACGACGAAGGAAATGAGAGTTTTGTACGCCTTATTGTTACCGATATTGCCGCAGCTGTTGAGGGCAGTTTTGTCTTGCTGGGCGCCGATTTCAATGCCACACTTTTGGATGAAAAAGGCAATAGGGTAGGCAGCGTAAATCCTAAAGTTTTAGAAGCGTACAGCAATAAAAATGTAGGGTTTAAATTTGATAATGGTCGCCATACCGTAGTATCTTTGCACCGTTCACCACAATCACCACAACAGAAAAAAGATATGGAATTGAAAGCTATTCTTCAGTCTTACGGCTTTACGGCTGATAAGGCTGATACTACAGACGGCCTGACCGAAGTTATAACTTCACTTCACACTAAGTTGAAAGGGCTACAAGATGCGGCTATTGAAGCGGCTAAAAAAGATTTTGACGACACTCTCAACTTGCTTGAAGAAAGCTACAACTTTAAGTACTCCGATGCTGAACTTGCACTGTTTAAGAACGCGATAACAGACGCACTACCAATCATCAAAAGTAAACTTGAAAGTTTTGATGATGTAGAAGCTGAAAAAACTAAGCAAGCCTTAGAAAACACAATTTGTAAGAACTGCGGCGGTTCGTTCTCTTTGCAGTCTTCTGTTGATGCAGGTGACGGAAATCCCGACGCTAACATTAACACAGAAGAAATTATTGCAAGCTGGGACGAGCGTTTCGGTTAATTCGCAACATACGCCATCCATTCACTAAAAACTAAAAGATAACATGAGTTTCGTATATTCAACGCAGGGACTTAACCGCCTCCAAATTTCTGAAAAAGGCGGTATTTGCATTGCACTTGGCGCATCAGCAAAAGCCTACAGAGGGCAAAGCGTGGTTTTCGATGCTAACGGTGACATTGTTCTCCACAACGGCACACAACGTTATCACGGCATTATAGAAGTTGCTAACACCAACATGGATGATGCCCTTGAAGTTGCGTACACAACAAATGAAAGCGCCAACCTCAAGACAAGTGTTACGGTGCGTTTTGCCAATTTCTCGCATTTTATCGTACTTCCTGCTGCGTCAAACACTGGCGCAACAACTGTCGGTACATTGAAAGTGGCTAATAACACGCTGGGCAACGACTTGACTGTAAACACGGCTACAACTGGTCAGTTTGCGACGTACATCGTCCTCCCACAGACTGCCAATCAGGGGTTCCCTTCAAGTTCAATCATTCTCGCCGCACTTGCCGCACCAATTCTTGTTCCTTAATCTAAGACAACCTTAGTTTTATGCCCTTGTTTGCTACTGCTGTTCCAAATTTTAGTTTGGTTGAAATCGAGTTCAATGCGAAAATCGTTTCTTCAGAACCGCAGAAGATAGCTACCGGCACAAGCGTTAGGTTACTTAGCACTGGTTATGTAGAGGTAGCAACCAACTCAGATGTTGGAGGCTACCTCTTGCCAGTAATGAGGGGTAACATAGACGACGACGGAAATTATCTCTTGAACCAATCTGAAAAAGTCAAAATACTTGTTCCCATCTTTAAGGCGCAAAAAGCACGAGTATCTACTGCAAATGTTGGCACTGTGGCTGTCGGGGCTTTAGTGGCTATCTATCAAAGCAACAATACCCCTTACATCAAAGTTCCTACGGCAGCAGCCAACGCTATTGTCACATCTTTGACCACAGACGGTTCTGAACAACTTGCAGATATTCTTGTTCTTGTTGCCCCTTTATATAGTGCGCCTGGCGGTGGAGGTGGTGGGGGCTCGACTGGTATAGAATTAAAACAGCATAGTGCTGTACTTGCATACCCAACAAGTAGCGTAACGCTCCCATCAACTCCCGACATAGCAAAAACTTTTCAAGTATTTGTTAACGGAGTTTTACAAGAAGCCACAACTTATAATGTAAGTGGGGCGATTGTTAACATTGAGACTGACTACTACTGGTCAGATGATAATACCTCTTTTTCTTTATCCGTAAAAGTGTTTTATTATGAAAGTTAAGATAACCTTATTTTTTTTCTTTTTTTCTTTATTTACTCAGGCGCAGGTATTATTAACCCAAATACAAGGGGCAAGTGATAGTCTTTTTATAGGCATGACTTACCCCCCACTTGTTGGCGGTCAGTACCGTATGAAGTACTTCACCCTCGCAAATCTGCTGTACCGTAGCACAAACTCAAATATAGGCAGCAGCAACGGTACTGCATATTTCACTGGACGCACTGGGGCATACCTTAGTACTGGGGGTACAAGCGGTTATTCTCAAAATAACAACGCTAATTTTTATGCAACCGCTACTCTTGCAAGGGTGCAAGCAGATACCACCTCTGCTATGCAGATGTATCAAACGGGGTGGCGTAGTAGGATAGCGTTTAGACACCGTTACGGTAATGCAGGTACTTTTATAGGGAGTTCAAATTTTAATGCAGCATATATTGAAAGTGTTGCAGGTAATCTACGATACCCCTCCACCTATACAATAGGCTACGATAACTTCGATAGCCCAACTTCCGATTTTTCACATTCGACTGGCACTTCCAGCCGTGATAAACTTGGGCTTAATTATAGAGCAGTAGGCTTTCATCGTTTTATTACATCAAAATCAATGACTGCCAACGATTATGATGGTGCGTATAGCTACTGGCTGACTGATAGTTTAGGTTTTGTAATAGAACCTCGTGGAACTAAGGTTACCTTAGATAATCCAAACTTTCTCGGAATTGTATCTCAACCTTCCGCATCCTATGGATTGAGGGGAGGCGCGCTAAATTATGTTCGTGTTGGTGGTGATGGCGAATTTCTTTTAGCTTCTTTGGATAGTTCCGCTTTGTTTGGTAGTAAGAATATTTATAATACCGACGATGCGCTATCAGGCCGTAGAATTGTTCATGGAAACAATCATAGTTTATGGTTCAGCCAAGTAGATAGCTTTCAAGCCGTTGCAAAAAAGCAAGTTAAATTTGTTGGTACTTCGGTTATTGCTCAAGGATTTGACAGCTTCACCAATAAGAAGCCTAATTTTTACGCTGGAGGCACAAGTGCAGGAGTTACAACCGACACCAGCGGCGCAAACGGTCAAGCAGCGACTATACAAGTGTACTATGACAACTCAACTACAGCGGGGTATGCCGAAAGTGTATCGAGGTCGTTCATGGTACGCCCTTCATATAACTCAGTAACTTCGACACCTAACAAAGCTACTGGGTATTTTGCTTTGCAGTCTCTCAATATTGCAAACGGCCTTACTCGTAATTTATACTTCGCTGCCGACCCCGATAGTGCAAATGCTGTCAGTGGCATTGATAATGATACTATTTTCTATGGTGACCTTAGAAAAACTGGTGTTATACATGGCAACGGTAGAAACTTATTTTCGAGGCTTGTTGATAGTTCAGATATTTCCGACGGTACTGTTTCGTACAATGACTTATCTTCGCAGACTAAAGGACTATTTTTAAAGTCACTTAATATTTCATCTAATGCAAATTCGCGCACTATTACTTTACAACCTGACAATAGTGCGGTTTCTTTTAGTGTTGCCGATGGTGATAGTTCATCAACTAATGAGATTGAGTTGCCTACACAAACGGGGCACGCAGGTAAATTTTTAAGTACCAATGGAACATCAGCGAGTTGGCAAACCGCACTGACAAATGAAGTTGATGGTTCTGTCACAAATGAAGGGCTTTTAGAAATGGTATTAAAAGCAGCTAACACAGTTGCTTTGCGATACTCAAACGGAAAATCCACTATTATACAAGCAGGAACTAATACTACCTTAGTTTTGGTGGATAGTACTATAACTATATCTTCGTCGGGCGGTGGAGGTGGTTCGGCAGATAATTGGGGAACACAAGTAGTGGCGACTAATTCAAGCCTGACTGGTAACGGCACTATCGGTACTCCTTTGGGTATTGCTACTGATGGAGTAACAGCGTCACATATCGCGGCAGGACAAGTTGGAGCAAGCGAACTTGCAAGTACAAGTGTCACGTCGGGCAATTATGGGGGTGGCGACAAAACTATCACGTTGGATGTAGATGCAGATGGTAGATTGACTTCAGCATCACATAGTACGATACCTTATACAAGTGTCAGAAATCCGATTGGCACAATGACCCAACGCAAACATCTTCAGTTCAGTAATACTTCTACTATTGATTTTACACTAATTGATGATAGTGTTGGGGATTTGACTGATGTGGTAGCGGATGTGAAAACTGATGGCATCACTTCAACACATATTGCTGCAAACGCCGTAGGTGCAAGCGAGCTTGCCTCTACCAGTGTAACGCCAGGAAGCTATACGAGTGCGAATATATCCGTTGACGCTGATGGCCGAATTACGGCTGCATCGAATGGTAGCGGTGGTGGGGGTGGCGGTAGTGCCACTCTCGATACTATGTCTGTAACCAACAACGTTTTGAACGTTTCTGTTAGTGGTGATGGTTTACCTGCTTATAGTACAGATGTAGTAAACAATAGAAAGTTTCTACATTTTTTCAATGATGCCCCTTTCAATAATGTGGGTATATGGTGGAACGGTGGTACGACAGGTTCTGCATCTACAACGACGGTGACTGGTACGGACGGAGTAGACGGTATTCCAATAATTGTTCGCACAACTACTACAAGTTCTGCCGCAGTAGGCAGCATATTCAGTTTAGTAGGCAATGGAAACCAAGCTGTTAATCCTAAAGGCGGCAGTAGCTTTACGTCTCGACTTAATATGCAACACACGCCTCTTTCAGATAGCATACATCTACGCTCTGGGTTCACATGGTGGAACTCGCAAAATGAGGGTGAGAAAGGTGCTTACTTCTCAATCAAGCCGATAGGTTCAGCGTACCAAGTGCGATGTATTACATCTACTGGTAGCGCGCAAACGGCTACGGATATTACGAGCGTTTATGGAACGCTCTTGAATACGTGGCACGTGCTTGAGGTGCGATACACTTCTGATACGTCCGTAGAGTTTTATACAGATGGGGTACTACGTGCTACCCACACCACAAATTTACCAAATCCCGCAAGCGGCAACCGTGTTAACCCTCTTGCAAGTTGGGGTAAGATAGGAGCAGTAGGAGGTACAGCTATCTGCTTTTGGGACTACTTGGAGTATAAAGCTGTGGTTAATCGTGATTAATATTCGTAAATCTAAGACAACCTTAATAAATGAAATTTTCTGAATTTGTGAGTTTCCTTTCTGAAAATAAAGAGCCAGTTGTTATTTTTGGCACTGGCTCTTTAGGGGCTGCATTATCTGTTTACCTTCGTAAAGGAAATGGCCGCCCCTTAAAAGAAACTTTACTCGAAATTTTCTACGGAGCAGTAGGTACATATATCTTTACTCCGTTTATCTGTGGTGTTTTTTCTATAAATGGTGAGGGCAGCGTCAGCGCAGTAGGCTTCACTATTGGTACAGTATTTGTAATCTTTTCTAAGATTATCTTACTTTTACTTGTATGGTTTTCCGACAACCACAAACTTCTTGGGGAAAATATTATTAAAAAGTTTTTCCCCCCTAAATAATTGCAACTAACCTTTTTCACACTTAACTTTGCACCATGTTTAAAAACACGAACATTCTGACCTCTTTGGTCAACATCATCTTTTCGGTAGGAATGTATTTTAACGTTCCTACCGTCGAAGATAACAGCGTCTTCGGTATTATCGCTGTTGGCGTTATAAATCTTGCAAACATCCTATTCAAACTCGTGACATCGCGAGACAGCATTACCGATTTTGCTTTTTGGAAGAGTGCATCATTCCAAATACAAGTAGCGACAACTGCGCTGCTTGTGATGCAGTATTTCAACATCATTACGCTTGAGCAAGTTGGCCAAATGGTAGAAGCAATCAAAAACCAAAACATTTTTGGTATTTTGGCTATTTTGTTGCCAAACCTTGCTCAAGTTCTTATCAAACTGTTCCTCAACAAAAACTAAGGTTTACTTAGAAAAAAAGATTGTCATTATGCCTCCAACTACTGCATTTATTAAGGACGCGGAAAAACTCTCGAAAGTAATCCGCGAAAAAGGAGATAACCTTACTTTCGGAAAGTTCACAAAAAGTGAGCGCACAGAGATAGGTGCTACTCTCCGCAATCATTTCCCCGAAATGATTGAAACGTATCAAGCACTTCTTAGGCCTCGAAGTGAGAAGCCTAATCCTAAAACAAACTACTCTTTTGAGAGTTTTGCAAATGAGGTTTTTGGCTTCCCTATGCGTGATGAGGGCAAAGGTGAAAATCAACTGCACCTCTTCAAATTTATGGGTTTTGAAGATGGCATGACGTTGACGCACTTCTCAGACACCTTCGCGGAATTTAAGGACACCTTAGGAGTTGTAACTCGCTTTCTTATTCTTGAAACTCTCAAGATGCAGTACGCGGCTATGCCAGCGTCCTACAAGCGACTTATTCGCTCTGAAGAGACAATTAACGCCCTATCAGGCTATATCCCTGCTATTACTGGGGGTGATATGCGCCCTAAAGAAATCAAGGAAGGTGAGACTATGCCTATGGGTAGCATCAATTTTGCCGCAAAGCGTTTTGCAGCTACCAAGTACGGTCGTGGTTTTTATATGACTGATGAAGCAAAGGACTTCATCCCTTATAACCTCACCTCTCTTGCATCTGAGCGTTTCTTGACTGACCTCAACTTTTTGCGCTACAACCAAGCTGTATCGCTTCTGTTGAACGGCGAAGGCGGGGCTGACGTTACGCCGACTACTGGTGTTGCTGCTGCAAACGTATTTTCATATGCAGATATGCTTCGTGTTTGGGTGCGCATGGCGCGATTGGCTAACGGTACTGATAACCTCATTTTCTTGATGAATGAGAAGAACTATCTCGCTACGCTTAACCTCGAAGAGTTTAAAAAGCGTGAGGCTGGCACAGCACTTGTCAGTACAAAATCTACTGTTCGCCCACCTTCTGTTCTCGACATCGAGATTACAGATATGCTTGCGGATACGCAAATTATGGTTGTTGACAGTCGCCAAGCCCTGAATATGTACAACGTGAAACCGTTGGCAGTTGAAGAGCAGCGCAATGCTTCAAACCAAACTTCTGAAATGTACTGGTCTTTGACTTACGGTTTTGGCACTCTTTTCCGCCCTGCACGTCTGCTTGTGAACTTGGGGAGTACTAACACTGCCCTACCTACAGACCTTACAGTTCCTGGAAATTTTGTTGCACCTAACCATTAAGAAGGCTTATGAAAATTAAGATAACCTTAGGAAAGGTTTATCAAGCACACTACACTTACTACCCTGCAAATTCTGAACCAGTGTTCATTTTTGGTACGGATGTATATGAAGTTGACGATGAACCTTGTGTACGCGGACATATCGCATCGGGTATCTTTAATTTAGTCGCAGAAGGGGTTGAAGATGAGGGGGCTGCTAAAAATGCAGCCCCCGAAACTGTAAACAACACCGCTGAAGCTAAAGTAAACCCAAAGCAGACCGCCACACAAAAAACCCAGCCTAAAGCGGGTAAACAAGAACCTTCTTCTACCATAGATATTGACGAATTTTAATACATGATTTACGGAGGCCAACCAATCTACAGAAGCGTAGTACAGTATTTTACGTTTTTAACACAAGACACTGTATCAACCAATCAAGAGCTTTCGGGCACATACGATGCAACGGAAGCTACGGTAACCTTAGTTCCTGCCAATGATTGGGACGCTACCGTAATAATGTACAATCTTTATGGTAGAGTAAAATTGCAAAGAGACGGTGTGACAAAAAGTTGCACCGTCTCAAATGCAATAATACTCGATAACGGCGCTGTAGAAGTTACACTTGTTACCGCAGTTCCTGACTTTACCGACGGTACTGCCAAATTTATTCTCGACACTAAATACACACCAAATCAAGCCCAGTACAAAGTGATAGGTGCATACATTCTAAATGTCATGTCAGACTTAGATGTATGTATTAAAAAATTATCTAATTGCGGTAATGAATACTTTTACACGGAACAGCAGAAGGCTGTAATATTGGATTTAGTGCTTTGGTATGTGTTATTCTTTCGCTCTATTAACAACATACAAACTAATAACGGTAATGTTGTTGACGGATTAACCTTCATTTCTAAAGCTAAAAATGGCGCATCTGAAGTGGAGTTTAAAGAGTTCAATGACAGCAGTGCTGGCGCAGGTCTCGGTTCTAAGGCAACCTTAGATTTTCTTATAAACAGTGCGAAAAGAAAGGGAGCGCACATAGGATGTATTATTGATTTATGTGATGGTTGTGCCCTCGCTGTAAAAACTATGTTTAACCCTGACTTGACTTCTGCTGTATTTAATGACCCCCTAACTTGTTGTTAACATGGCTGGCATACTTTCGACTGCTGATGTGTTGAAGATAAATCAAGCCCTTGATTTAGTCTTCGACACATTTGCGTTACATACCGTCTCTTATGAAAAACGCACATTAAAACGCGAAACCAATAGAGAAGACAACAATTTTACTACTACTTCTCACACTTTTACTGCTTCGGTAGAATACCGCAATACTTATTTTGACGAGCCTACTGCCAAAGATAACGGATATATGGAAAGGGGTGGTGTAGTGCTTAGTACCGAAGTTAATAGACTTATAGCTGCTGGGTTGTATGATACACAAACAGAAAAATTGTTGTGTAATGATGCGCTTGATTATTTTTCTGTTGACAATAAACGCTTTAAAGTTGTTATGGCTAAGCCCGATGGTTATTTTGAGTTAAGGCCAAAAGCGTTCATTATTCGCGGTATAGAAGTAGAAAAACAAAGATAACCTTAGTTTTATGCTTGCGCACGATTGGAAACTTGTAACTGTGCTAATGTCTAAATTAGCCAGTATTATAGAAGAGACTAACTATATCTATACAGTTCGTGTAGGTATGTATGGTAAAAGATTTGCCATAAAGCACATACAGCAGCAAGATTTAAAGTGGGCGCCGCTTGATAAAACATATCAAAGGTTTAAGATGCGGTATAAAAAAGATAAAAAATATGTGCTGACAAACTCATACCGTAGTGCGATAACAAATTTCACTACCCGAAACCTTAAAGGGCATTATGCACATATAGGTATTCCGAAGGGATATAAACCACAAAATCGTGTGGTAGGTTCAAGCGGAAAAGGGAAATCTCGGCTATATAGGCTAAATTTTCATCACCCCAGATATGTACATTTTCTTGAATACGGTCGTAGTGGTGCGGGGCAAGTACAACCTGCGCGCCCTTTGTGGCGACCACTGTTAAGAGAAATGCGTGATTTTATTAACAACGACAAGCAGTATTATTATAGTTTACTGCGACGAAAAATACGAAGCTACATATGATGCCATCAATATTTTCGTTGGAAGAAATAGATAGGACTATTTTTAATACCTTCAGGTTGAAATTGGTGGAGTATGGGTATTTGCCTGATTGTAACGCCTATCCAAACGACGCTACTGGCGACCTTGCATACAAAGCAGCGTACCAAGCAATCAAAACTGGGGGAAAAGAAATAATAGAAATATTTGGTGTTGGTAATACCGAAAGTAAAGACGAACTTGCATCTAATACTATTGTACTTGACCGTGATGCTGGGAAAGCAAATGTCAGGGGTATGTGGGAAACTAATGTTGCCTTAGAAATCTCTGAAGGTGTGTATAACTTATATCGTCTGCCGAGTTCTACAAGGACATTGAACTATTCTTTTAAAACCACATCTTCGGGGGCTAAGTATGACAGAATAATCACTGAACTTTTTTACGAAGCATTTAACCTTAATACCTATCCTACATGGGACAGTGTCGCTAAAAACTTCAATACTTCAAAATCTTTTGAAATTGTGGTGGATAACGACCAAGATATTTCTATTCCCGAAATTTTTGTTAGAGGCTTCTATATAAAAGTACCTGATATTCTTGTAGGTACGCCCAATAGTACTGTATCTTTGGGTGTAGTTCCTTCGATAAACGAAGTTACCCTCGAACAAGAAGCATCGGGGGACGACAATTCTAAGTTAACCTTAATAATTTGAGTTATGCCATATCCTAAAGTTACCACAGAATTTGTGGATAATACTATGCGTGTTCCGCAGGGTTCGGTAGTAGCAGCAATCGGGTACACAGTTTTAGGTAAGCTGAACACACCTACTCGTGTTCGTACCGTATCTGAGTTTTACAAACTCTTCGGCGGAACTTTCCCAGCTACTGGTACTCCTATTGTTGGAGGTGCTACACTTACCGAGACACAAGACAACTTGTCCGCAGAAGCGTTCCAATTTCCCCTTCAGTGTATTAAAGCACTTGAACACGGTGCTGAACTTCTTGTCGTTAGTGTGGCTAAGTACCTCAACGAAAACTACGGCACTGGGGGCACAGTTGACGGCGCTAAAGCATCTAAAAACCACAAAGGGGGCAGTCTGACGACTATCACTACTATCACCCCAGCAAGCAAAAAATTCACATTTACTGGCACATTACTTGCAAGTAAAGAACTATCGGCTGGCACACCAATTTATGTAAAAGCAGATAGTCAGGTGCAGGGCTATTATACAATAGCGTCTGCTGCTGAAGTTTCGGGCAATACCGAAGTAGTCGTTAACGAAATTATACCAGTTGGTGCTACGCCTTCTTACAAAGCTGCGTACTTAGCCAATAAAACTGGTGACGACTTGTTGAAAATTTCGGCTACAAGTGAGGGTGCTTGGGGTAATAGGGTGCTTGTGCGTTTCGAGCCGCAAACAAACTACTCATCTTTTACAGTAGGTACTACCCCTCCTACTCCTGCACGAGTAAATATCCATGTGCGCGTCGCTTTCAACCCTACCCTTAACTACACTTTAACTGGTGTCCCAACAGAAATGACTGCTGCGGAACTGACACAGTTAAACGCTCGCTCACCTTTGGTGAATTTCGAGATTTTGTCGGGTACGACAGCGAATTTTCCTATGTCAGCTAAGGTTGTCTTAGAAAATGGCGACAAAGAGTATAGCGCAAATGCTGTTGTAGGTAATAACACCACTGGTCTTGGTGTTTATGCCTTAAATAATCACCTAACTTCTTACGAAATGCTTACAGCAATGTATAGCAATTCTCCGCAAGTAGTTGATACTATTGCTCTGTACTGCGAGACACGCCACAAAAAACATATTATGTCCATACCGCAGGGCATATCACTGACAGCAGTAGCGGACTACCTCAATCGTCAGGGTAACTATGTAGGAGGTAATCGCATAAACAGCCAGTTCACACGCGCAGTTTATGGTGATTTTATAGTTCCGCAAGTTGATGGCATAGCTAATCTAACTTCCACAATTAACTGTATCGGTACATACTGTGGGCTATATTCAAAAGCACTAAAAACTGGTAAAGTGTGGAACGCTTTGCCGACTTTTGGTTATAAGGTTGAAGGTGTATCTCTTCTTGTTGACCCTGCAACGGCTCAATATGAAGACGCGGATATTGCCTACAGTGCTGGTGCTAATATGTTTGCAACCAACTCTATGAATGACGTGGTAGTTGTCGGCAACAATACTATGTACCCTACTACTTCATTATTTAGTGAGGTTACCGTGACTGACCTGCTCACTTATATCGAAGAAACAATTTGGAAGCCGTCAGCCGAAAAAGTCAAGCACCAACCAAACAATGAGTACACTTGGATGGCTCTATATTCGGAGTTTAGTAGCAAAATTGATAAGTACAATCTTATCCCTACCGCTATGTCCAAGTACGAATATTTTGGCGACCAATTCACCACCGCGTACCAAAACCTGACGGTTAACAACTTGCCCGATATTCAGGCTCGTAAGTATAAAGTGCGCATCCTTTTCTATCCGTATCCTACATTGGAGGCGATAGAAGCCACATTTGAACTCAATTTCTAACATAACCTTAGTTTTAAATAATGGCACAAAAATCGCACCACTTCCGCATAATAATCGAAGGCATAAGTTTTGACCAGACTGTGAATATTCAAAGTCTTGCACTGCCTAAAAAGAAGACGACGCAAGTCTCAAAAGGTACTTTCAATTCTCGGAAGTATGAGGCTGGCGACACCTATGTTGACGGTATGCTAAAGATGGTAATACTACTTGACAACAGCGGGCTTCTTTTGTACGATAAGTTTGTAACATGGTCAAACAGCGGCATAAACAATACACAGCTTGGCACTGGCTCTTTGCCCGAAGAGTACAAAGAAAACATGATTGTTCAAGCATTGCAGCCAAACATGATTGATGTGTTGGACACTTGGGTATTGAAGGGTGTTTGGCCGGCAAACCAGTCTCCTGGCGAATTTAAACGCCCTAAAGATGCCTCCGAAAATGTCATGTATGAGTTTGAATTTTCGGTTGACGACGTTATATAAGTTAATCTTAGTTTTTGTATATTATGGACACCTTTACAGTTATTACACCATACGGCCTAACGGCTGTACTGTCTCCTCTTCGTGGTACTCACCATGATATGTTGACACGACCAACAAGAAGATTAGTTGACATTGTTCGTAGGTTTAACGACATTTTATCGGATACCTTACTGGAGTATGGGGGGCGTGAAAAGCCCCCTATAACTTCTATTCCAGCTACGGACAAGAAATTTTTGCTACTTCACCTCTTTTTGCATCTAAACGATTTCCCTGACAAGATAGAATTTGACTATCGCTATACCCCTAAAGGGCAAAAGGTGGAAAAAGTTTACCACCATGTGGAGGAGTTTGGGCAGTCTTCTATTGATGGTTTTCCCTATGTTCAGCCGTCAGTGCAATTTACACGTTATGAGGAAACGCAAGACTCTATCGTGTTTGAGGTGGGTGAGGAAAAATATCGTGTTAAGTTAGCTACTGGGGAGACAGAACTTGCTATTTTCCGTGCGCATGACAGTGCGAATATGAGTTCTAAGGCTATCTTAGCTTTAAGAAAATTGTTCAAATACACACTTATAGGTAATCAGCATCAATGGATGCCTTTCGATTTTGCTAAAGCTACCTATAAAGAAGTAGCGCAGGTAACACACAAAATTTCTGCGCTTGATGGTGACGTACTCTCGTATATACAGTTCAAAAATCCTGATGAAACGAGGGAAGATGAAGCACCTATGATTACCCTTGATGCTTTAAACATCGAGGATTTTTTGTTCGGCCGGCTCGGATAGAACAAATCTATTTCGAGCTGACTTATGACGCGCTTCCCCTGACGTATAAAGATTGCATGGATATGCGATTATCCAGTCTTTATACCTTATGGGAAGCAGTTAAAGGTCAAAGGGAGTATGAACAGTCAAAAACTCAAAGTGATTAAATGTTTGTAGGGTCAGGTACACAAGGACTGGAACTGGGTGTAGTTGTTAGCCTAAGAGACCAATTTTCTCTAACTGCGGACAGCATTAGAAGAAACATGGTTAACTTAGGAATTACCGCTGAATGGCTTGAAAATAAGTTTGGCAAGGCGTTTGACCGTCTTGGCAGACAGTTCGCCTATTTCGGTGCGTCTATGGGTGTACTAATACCCTTCAAAAACGCTATCACAGAAGCCGTAGATTTTAAGCAGTTTCACAAAACCTTTGAGATACTTTTAGGCGGTTATGATAAGGCAGATAGCATGATGGGAAACCTCAAGCAATTTGCCTTAAAATTTCCGCAATTCGATTTTAAGCAATCCTTAGAATACACGAAGCAATTTATGGCTCGTGGTATAGGTGCTGACAAGGTATTAGAAGATTTGAAACGTGTCGGCGATGTGGCTTCTGTACTCGGTATGGAAAAATTACCACAAATTGCCTACGCATACGGTGAAGTTGCAGCTAAGGGTAAATTGTTTTCATCTGAATTGAATGTCCAGTTTGGCTCTGCGGGTGTACCCCTTCGGGAGTACCTCGCAAAGCTGTTGGGCGTTACAGTACAAGATTTTTCTGCTCGTTTTAACAGCGGTAAAGCCGACCAAATAGTCGTCAGCTTTGAGCAAGTACGTCAGGCATTTGACCTTATGACTAAAGGTGGCGGACGCTTTGAGGATGCTATGAATAGGACTGCCTACCTAACTAAAGGTCAGTGGCTAATGTTAAAAGATACATTGCAACTGGCTATGGTAGAAATAGGGCTTAGTGTTGAAGGTACTGTTAACCTTGTAATGCAGGGCTTAGTTAAGGTAGCCTTAGTTTTCAAAGATTTTGTCACAACACCTCTTGGCAAAGTTATTGCCAACGTAGTATTTTGGACTGCTGCCATGACCGCAGCAGTTATGGCATTTAGGATAACTTCGACACTTTTAAGAATTACGACTTTTTATTATGTCGAAACTGCAAGCAGATACTTTAGTACATTTGCTCGCAATGTTTTGTATGCTGCAAAAAATCTATACGCATTTGTCACTATCCAATCTGTGAGTGCTTTTTCTGATGGACTCAACTCTATCGGAAAAGTCCTTACGTCTTTTGGAACTAAATTTTTGTGGGTAATTGGTATAGCAAGTGCTTTTGCTGCCGCCTTTAAATTTTTTGGTGGGTCGGCAATGCTGCAAAATTGGCAAGTATTTTGGGACGGCTTATCTCAAGCATTTTACAGCTTGGACGATAAAGGTAATTTTTCATTAAGTGAGCCTATTATGAACAAACTGAATGAAAAAGGTTTGTTGGGCACACTCACTGGACTGATGAACAAGTTGTATGCTGTCAAGATGCTTTTTAAAGGATTTTTCGAGGGGGCAGTAAGCGGTTTTAGTACCGTATATTCCGCTTTTGAGTCCATATTCAGCAGTATGGGTTTTAAAAGTTTCAGTACTTTTAATTCGGCCAATTTTTATGAGGTCGGTAAAGGTATTGGTACTGTTATAGGCGGGCTTGTTGGTATTGTTACTGTCGCCATGCTTTTGATAATTAAAGTAATTAGTAAGATTTTTGACACGCTTGGGGCGATTGGTGGTACTGGAAGTTTCATTAAAAACAGTACTATGGGTTCTATGCTTACTGGCGGTAACGGTGTCTTCGGTGCGTTATACGCTGTGGGTAAAGGTCTTTGGGGCGCAAAAAATACACCAGTCTCTCCTAATACTGGCATACCCTCTATACCTATGGATTTGGACACCCAATCTAAAAATGTTGGTAACGTTTTTGACCCAGTGCCTAAAAGTGATATATTTAAAATTAACCCCCTTTTCGGCACTCGCGGTAACCAAAACTCAGGTGGCCTTAAATTAGATGTAAAACTCGACCTTGATGGAGAGACGCTCCACAGAAAACTGATTTTGGTCAACAATTTGCAAAACAGTAGGACTGATGGTTAACCAAATTTTGATTATAGATAAGGGTATAATCATACCCTTCATGTATATACCTGATAAACTTGAGTTGAGTAGGCAAATGCAAATAGCTGAAGTTCCTTTGCTTTTGAGTAACGAGCCGCGACTGCACTTTGGCAGCGGAAAATCAACAGCTAAGATAACCTTAGATTTGTCGGCGCAGTCCAATAAAGCTGAGGTTATCACGGTAGCCAGACAAATAGAAGCATATTGTACTTATAATAAGGGTAGGGGTACAACCCCCTCCCTTATTTCTGTTTCCTACGGTAAAATATTTGCACCATATGAACTGTGGGCTGTTAAGTCTTTTAGTCCTGACTACCAGTATATTGATGGCAACACTGGAGAACCGCGCATGGCTAAGATAACCTTAGATTTGATGCGTGTTCTATCCGTACCTATTTCACAAGACGATGTATTGTACAAATGAGAAATCTCTACGATAGCGGCAAGGTATATGTTTTAGGTAATGGGGAATTACAGCTTCAACAAGCTGAATTTTCCTATACTATCAAAAACAACGATGGTAAACATATAGTAACCAAGTCAGATACATTACGCAGTTTGGCTAACCGTTACTATGAGGGCAGATTAGAAAATCCTGAGAATTACTGGTTTATCATCGCTCTCGTAAATGAAATATACGACCCCTTTACTCTACCAGTTGGTAAAACTATTGTAATACCTTCACCTGATAATTTTGCATGATAGGCACATATTACGATGTTTACGCTGTTTTACATAGTGGCAAAACTTTGGATTTAAACCCTTATGTTATGCAGCCTTTTGCATACAGTAGGGGCGTAAAGGAGGACAACTACCTTCGTCTGTTATTATCATGCCCCTACATAAACAACTTAGATGTCGTACTTAGCGAACTTGTTGAGAATGTAAAGGTTTATTTTACATATGGTTATTTGGGTAACACATCAAAACAACGTGTTGGTGTAATAAAGGATATAAAACACACCATGTCAAACGAGAGTAGTGTGTTAGAAATATCTGTGCTTGATAAAGGCAATTCTACGCGCAGGGCAAGAAAAAAGAAACAGCACAAAAATACTACATTTTTAACTTTGTGCCGCGAGGTAGCTGAAGAACATAAGGTTACCTTAGTTGTTGAAAATGTAGAGGATAAAAAAGTTGATACGTCTGTGCAGGACGGCTCTGACTATGCGCACTTACAAACTCTAATAAATAAATACTACGCAGGTGATGTCTCTATTTGGTTTGAGGATGATAATATGTTCGTCAAAACAGTTAAGACATCAAAAACGTATAGCAAAGTAATTGACATTTTGCACGACAAAAGATTGGTTTCTGTATCTTATAGCAGGAACATTCTTAAAGCAGGTGTAAACAACTCTGGCACTACAGTAATATCTTCAGACGGTAAAACCGCCACATCAAGCGGTGTAGGCAACGGAGAAACCGCACCTGCTGGAACAGCAGACCCAAATCAAGCAAATAGATTTTTTTGGATAAACGCTCAAAGCGGTGCGATAACATCGTCAGCGCCCGAAAAACCAGTCAATTTATTGGCTGGTAAATTTGATGCGTTTTTAGGAAAAAATACTCCGCAAGTTTCTTCTCCTGCCTTACCGCTATCAACTATAAAACCTACGGCGGAAAAAGAAGAGAAGGCAAAGTCAGAAGGTGCAGCATCCGCAAAGATGCAACGAAAAAGAGAAACAGAATTTGTTTTTACCTTTGAGGGTAATTTTGATTTTACTCTCGGTACTACCGTGCGTGTGCAAAATCACTACTCATGGATAAACGGTGCGTATATCGTTTACAAGATTGATGATAACATAGACAATACTGGCGGCTTCATTACTAAGGTAACCTTAGTAAAGGAATTACCAATTTCCGATGATGGTAGTGTAAAAACTAAAAAAGAGAAGGGTGTTAAAAATGCCAGCGGTAACCCAGCAGACCCTAACGGCACGGCGCAGGTACAAAACGACCCTGCAAAAAGTAACAACTTCTTTTTTATAAACGCACAGACTGGTAAAATACTTTCGGCTGCTGGTATGGAGGACGTTTCCAAACTTGCTGGAGACACCTACAATTCGCTGCCTTCTATCATTGACAAGCATCTAAGTAAAGACCCTAAGTTCAAACAGATGCTTGATAACTCTTCATGGTTAAAATAACTTTTATGTTTTATATTGGGCGTGTTACCGATGTACGAGACGAAACTAAGGCTTACTTAGTCAAAGTTACTTGTCCTGCTATTTATGGAGATACTACTTCTGACTGGTTGGAATGTATTGATAGCTTCTTATTTGTACCAACTGAAGGCACTGAAGTAGGGCTTTTGCCGTTTATGGGTGACTATAATTTTGTTAAGTGGTTTTATATACGTCCTCAGAACGTCATAGCAACGAAAAAAATTGAATTACCTTCTCGAAAAAATGACACCTATTACGCGGAAAAAATCTATTTTAACGGTAATATGCTGGTGGGAATAGGTGAAGATAGTATATATTTGGGGCGTGATGGTGGCGCTGAAGATTTTGCTGTTCTCGGTCAAAAGAATATCGAAGTCCTACAAAATTTGCGCGACCAAATAAAAGAAACAAACTCAAGGCAAAAAACAATATGCGAACAGATTTTAGAAATCTGCACTAAGCTGACTGCTTTAGGTGTTGTGACTGTGGGTGAAGCTGTGCAAATAACCGCCGCAATGGTTAAGGCTGAAATTTCTAATACAGTCTTAGAAAATATAGATTTTGACATAACACTATCTGACGATGTTTCAATTAGTTAATATTGCCGTACCTTTAAGGTTTAATGAGAGCAACGACTTGGACAAAGTTATTGACTTGGCGGCGATAAAACAATCTATCGAGGACGTTCTGCTTACAGAAAAAGGCTCTATAATGTTTATGGAGGGTTACGGCAGTAAGCTGCATTACCTTTTCCATAACCCAGTCAATATAAGCACTGCGGAAGCTGGTAAAACCTATATTTATATTGCTTTATATGAGAATATGCCTAAAATTTTAATCAAAGGTATATCTTATGTACTAAACAACAAAACGATAACGTATCGAATACTGTATAATATAATAGGCGAAAGCCTCACCACGCAGGAAGCTAATATAACCTTAAATTTTTAAGATGTTCATTTCATATATTTCTCGCACAGCTAATGATATATTGGCGGACTTGCGAAATGTAGCACTCACTATATTTAACACTACTACGGACTTGTCAGACGACACGTTTCAAGGTAAGGTTTTGCGTATATTCTCTGGGTTGGCCGAATATCTTAACTATTATATAGATAATTCGGCAAGAGAAGCATTTGTTTCAGAATGTCGCTTGTTTAAGTCTATTGTATTACATTCATACGCAAATGATGTGGTACTTTATTCTTTAAAACCATCGGCAGTTACCGTAGAACTTACCTACACGAAAGCTGGCAATTCTGTCACTACCTTCCCAGCGACTACAATACCGTCAGGAAGTGTTTTTAAGGCTGCCAGTGGCCGTTTGTACGTCTCGACCGCAGTAGTAGTGCTGCCCGAAATTAACCCCTTTTTAAACGCATATATTAAGGCATCTGTGCCATGCGTTAACGAAGTCGCGGTTGACTATCAGACGCTCGGAACTGGCGATAATACAGAAAATCAAACCTTTATTTTAGATAATACTAAAAAAGTTAGTCTGAATAAAGTGTACGTCTCAGATAGTCTCGGAAACTCTTGGCAACAAGTAGAAACATTTGCATTTTCTACCGCAAGTGACCGTCATTTTAAGGTAACCTTAGATATTGATAGCAGAACTATTATTATATTTGGTGACGGCTTGCAGGCTATGAAGCCCTCTACTGGCCTTATACTTTACTACGCATACATTTCTACTGACGGTGAAAATGATTTAGCAGGTACTATCACTTCGTTAAACACGGCAGGTAGTTTGGTTGCGCCTACTGGATTTATACTTACAATAAATAACCCACAAGCATCTACTGGAGGCGGTCAAGCGGATAATCTTGACACCGCGAGAAAACGGATACTATCAGCACAGCGAACTAATAAAGTCATGGTTCGCCCTTCAGATTTTAAGGATAGGGCACTTGAACACAGTATGGTTTATAGGGCTAAAGCTGTTGGTGACGGCGGATTTAAGGTAACCTTATATATCTACCCATACTCAGGCGGTTTAGCTTCATACGCCATCTTAACGACGGTAAAGAATTTTCTTGACCAATACAAGTCTATCAACACAAAAATATTTTGTTTGCCATGCAGCGAAGTTTTTTTGACGATAGAAGCCGTTTTGTATGTTAATTCGGGCTTTAGTGCTGTCGGAGCCTCAAATGCGGCGGTAACAGCATTGGAAAATCTTACTGTAGAAAAGAACATTGAAACCTATTTGTCAGTTAGTAATCTCTATCAGGCGATTGAAAATGTGCAGGGTGTTACAGATAGTGGAATTACTGCTATCTCATACCGCCAAACACCGCAACCGCAGCAAGAATTGTCACCCTCTTTGTTAGTTGACTATTCCTATACTGGAGAAATAAATAAAGAAGTTAAGGTACAGTTCACAACTGCTACGGAGTATGTTTTGACAATAGGCGGTGATGTGGTTGGTACATACGCGACAGGTGCTTCAAATACTTTTGATGCGTTGAGTTCATTTGTTATTACATCGAACGGTTATTCTGCTGGGCAAATTTATTTGTTTACGGTATTCAATCGTACTAACTTTGAACAGTACCGCATACCTATAAATTCTGTAGGTGTGCCTATTATTGACGGTGCAAATATTTCGATTACAACCGTAGGTGGTTTCTAAGATAACCTTATGATTTTCAAAAATGCCTTTCCGCAATTTTTTGGGCGTAGACACACCTTCGCAGATAGCCTACAGCGCGGGGGTGAAGGTGTGTCTGAAAAATTATTCTCCTCGATAGGGCAGTATATGGATGAGGACATGATACCTTTAATAGAGCATCTTGTTCCTCGTTTATTTGACCCCTTGCAAGTAGTCAACACTCACTACGCAAATAGAAAAGAAAGTCTTGGGGATAATTTTTTGGTCACTAAAGATGTTGCAAAAAATAAGGTAACCTTAATTAGGCATTTAAAAGAGTGGCAAAAATATCGCACTACACAGCGTATGTATGAACTAATGTTTAAACACGCTGGGTTTAGTGCTGAATTTCGCATCAAAAACTTCCCGCAAATTTTTGATGGGGAAAATGGGATTTTCGATGATGTGCTCGATTTCAACGAGTCAGGAGACCCTTTGCCGATGCCTTTGGTTAACCAGCAATTTGATGCTGACGACCTTATTTACTACTGCATAGTTCTTTACTCGCACCACAATGTCTTGACCGACAATGATGTACATTGCATTTTCTCCATAATAAAATTTAATCACCCAGTTGGTTGTAAACTTTTAGGTGTATATCATAACGACCTTGAAGTGCAGCTATATCCAGTTATCCAGTACAAGCAAATTAGCGATATGTATATATCGTTTGATTGTTCTTACTCACTATAAACTAAGGTAGCCTTATGTTTCGCACATTTAACTTTAAAACTCCGGCGCACACAGCGCACCTTTTAGAAAATAATCAGATGCCTTTTGTAAAAGGTAGATATGCAGGTTTTGTATTACGTCAAGGCGGTACAAGCAGTTCTATAAAACTGCAAAATACGGATAACCTTACAAACCGCGCAATATCATTTTTAAGCGATTATGCTAACGGAGTTGAAGGACTGAGTTTGTCAAGTGCTACTCGCGGCGGGATAATACTCACAGAAGACGGTGTGTGGGTATTTAATAATCAAGATGTGACTATCGGCCTTGCCATTAACTCTTTCGGGGTAACTCGTAAAGACTTGGTAGTTATGGGTCATAATTATACCGAAGTTGACGGAGGAACATCGCCGACATTTTATATAGTGCTTGGTGATAATGCTGGAAATTTACCAGCACTGCCGTCTAATGCTGTCGCTATTGGCGAAGTTCATGTACCTACTGGGGCATTGAACTCGGCTAACTGTACTTATGTGACGTACCCTATTCCTGATGTTTTTGGCGACGGTACTATTGCGCACAAAGACAGATACCAACAATACACCGCCAAACAGCGATATGATAATTTAGTGGTTAAGGGTGCTGCGGCAACTATTGTATCTCTTGGTAGTGGGAATTACAGAGTAGATACTGACAATTCTAAGGCTAACTTATTTTTGTGCACCACCTTCATTTCATCTGAAGCCATACTTATCAGGGAATTTGATTTTGACAGCATTGATGATTTGGGAAATGACGACGCAAAAATTTTCCGTGTCCTATTCGTTAATCAAGATGTAATACTACATGAAACGGATTTTAACAATACTGCTATCTCTGAAAACGTTTACGTTCGCAAGGGTAGCATGGTTGATTTTGTTTTTCTTGGTGGTGCTATGCGCGTTTTTGCTGCTCAAAATCAATCTATTTCAGTTCCATTGACTTTAGAAATTGGGTATGAAGCTGGCACAGATATATTTGGGGCTGAATTGGGTACTGGTCTTGGGCGCGTTCCTAAGGTTACCTTAGAAGGCTCAAGAGTGTATTTTTCGGGGGCAATTAAAAGTTCATCTGCTATAAGCATAGCGGCGTTTGATAATATAATTATCGCTAATATATCAAACACCGCTTTTCGCCCTAAAAATAACGGCGTAGTAATACAGTCAATTATGACAAACGCCGCAAATAATGTAACCATCCCGATAGCCATAGCGATTTACACAAACGGTAATATCGCATTGTACAATACAACCTCTACTACTTACACAAGTCAGATTGTGCAATTTCCGCTTGACGGCCTGAGTTTTCTTATAGAATAAGGTCACTATCATCTAAGATAGGCTTATCCGCAACACGAGAAGTGTCTCTGACATCGGGAACATCTAACACGTCCATAATATTTGATAGTAGAGGGTCACCTGCGGAATTTAACGCAGGTGTGCCCTCTTTTTGCATAAGAGAGGCAAGTTCGTCTTGAAGTTCTTTTAGCGTGATTGACTGATTGGAACTGTCACTCCCTATAATACCCATTTTCTCCGCAAAAGCAACTGCTTGTTGTGGCGATAAAAACGACTTAACAGTGTTTAATAGGTATGTATATTCTTTGACGTGATAATCGAGTTTTGTTCTGTCAGCTACACCAAGTCTGTAAAAATCGTTATCCCCAATAACTAAGATAGCCATAATTTCTGTTTGGTGCATCTGCATCAAACGGCTAAAAACTTCAGCAACCCCAGTACTCAATTTTGTTATGTTGCCTACAAGACGACGAATTGAACTTTTTATTTCATCGTCTGTATAGGGTATTAGCCCAGAGTCATAAGCATTGGTAAGATACATTTGGTACAGTGCCAAATCATCTTCGTTATCACTCATTGCTAATTTGTCAAGCCATTTAAATTCTTTACATAGGTCGGTTACATATTCTAATGTAACCTTATATTTCCTACTCAAAATTTTAAGCGACTTATCAAATGAGAATGACTTTATCTGCACTTTGAAATCTGCAAAAAGGAGGTCATTTGCAGCGGTGTCGTCGTCAGGCAATATAAAGTTCATTTCAATAATTTTTCGAGTTCTACACCATCAGGAAGTGCCTTACATTTTCTAAGGTAGGCTGAGATTTTTTGTGTTACAGTCAACGCACCCTTATATGTAGGCTTAGCCTTTTGCACTACGAGTAATTTTTTTGTTCGCTCTTTCACTATAATATCTTCATTGTTGAAAGTTGTAGCGAAATACTCATATTTTTTGTGTGCCTCTCGCAAGTACGTCGAGGGCATAGCTTGAGTTTCCAAAATCTGTAAAGGTATATACAGTTTATTTTCGGGGCAGCACTTTTTACTAAAATGCACACTAAAATTGCAGTAACTGTATATATCGTTCAGCATATCAGAATTGATATATGCAAGTGACATATCTTCAAATATCAACGTCGTGACACCTTCGATATTTGAAACCGCGTTAAGAAACTCTTTCAATGTTCTATGGCTCATTAAACAGCCGTATGTTCTAAGTGTCATGTAAACATGAATTTTATAGCCTCCCCTTCTTTAGAGGTTTGGCCTTCGATGATTAAATCAATCGAGGATGCGAAAAGTATTGCAGCCCCTATTAAATCCGTCATTGCCGTTTTCTCTATATACCTACAACTTTTGTAGAGTTGTGGCACATCTAAACCGTCAGCGACTAATTCGTGTACCTTTTGTTTGGCGTATGCTTGCCCATGTAATTCTTTTAATCTTGTGGCTATACGTGGCAGAATTACATGGCTGTAAAAAGCGTACTGGGAATTTGTTACTGGTGCTGATATTACTTTTTCTAAGGTTATCTTATATTGCCCATTTGCTATCTCAGGGCAAACACCCTTAACTGTAAATACGCCATTCACATATTCTCCAAACAAAATCATAGAGTACAGATTGTAGCGTCTTGAAAGAACGCCTCTATGAGTTCTCTCTTTGTGTGCGTGATAATGAACAACTGTGTACCATTCGATACATAATGCTCTAAAAGGTCAATAACAAGATTGTCAGGTATATTGTCCAATGTTTCATCAAAGAACACACATTTCGGCGCGTGTGGTTGACGCAGTACAACATCCACAAAGGTGGCTACACCAGCGCGCTCACCGCGTGACAACATACTGAAATTGAACGTTGCACCATCGCGAAAAAATACCACATCTTTATCTGACATAGTTATCTGCGCCCCGAAAGAACTGCTTAACCGCGAATTTAATGTAGATACGGCCTCTGCCATGTAATCTGCATCGAATTTTGTCGGCACAAGGAGTTTATTTATGTTTGTAAGTAGCAGTACTGTTTCGGTTAGCTTCGCAATATCTTCGCCACCTGCTAACGTTGCATGATGTTTCATTTTTGCTTCATGTGTAGCAATCATGTCATCAATCTCTTTCAGTACTGTGTTTGCTGTGTCCAACCTAAAAAATAACTCTTCGATAGCCTCTCTACAATCAAATACGTTTCGTTCGTATTCGGGGAGGGTTTCTGCCTCTATCAAAACATGAGAACACTTAGGACAGCGAACATCATCAGTATTGCAGTTAGCCGCCATTTCTAAGATAGCCTTAAATTTCTTTTTAAGGTAAAATGTGTTTTTTTGGTCTATCTCAGGGAAAAACGTTGAGAGCGCACCTACCACATTTTGTCTTTCTAACAGTGCTACCCTTCTGCGTAGTGCGGCTTCTTCACCGATGCCATTAACTTCGACTGCTTTAAGTTTATCTTTTGCGGCAGTAAGTTGGGCTGTACTTACAGCCAATTTTGTTTTAATACTTTCTTTGACATCTTTGTAATCAATGCCAAAAAGTGATGATAAAAGGCTTCTTCTTTCTGCAGGTGTTTGTTCTGCAAACAACACATCTTCTTCAGAAAAGAATGAAGTTAGCTTGAACAATTTGTATGATGGGGGCATAGAACTATCGGCACACCTGACTTGCACATCTGGCTTTTGAAAGGTGTACAGTTCTATACCGTTCTTTTCTACTCCATAAAGGCCAAAAACTATCGCATCGAACAATGCTGTTTTGCCGGCCCCTTGACTGCCTACAACTAAGTTAACCTTAGAAAAGCCAAAAGATTTTTTTGACAGATTTCTGTAGCTGTTTATATTCACGGAAGTAATCATCTGTGGACTACATTGTTAGATTAAAAAAAACGTCCCTCCTTTTTTTAGGAGGAGGGACATAACGAAAACGAGAAATAATACTTTATTTTTTACCAAACTTTGCGGCTAATTTGGCCTTTAAGTCGGTGCTAACTGGTGCTGGTGCAATTTTCTGTGCAGGTGCTTGCTGTCGTGCGTCGTCTTGTGCCTCAAATTGCCGGCCAAACTCAGCGTAAATTTCGGGTAGAGGCTGTAGAGAGGCTTTAAATTCCTCTTCCATTTTCTCTCTGTCTTTTCCAGTCACCGAATAGTCCGAATATTTAGGCTCTGTTGTGGCGGTGAATAGTAGATGATGTGGAATAAGGACATTTACCTTGCTTTCCATATCTTGTATCTTCTCACCGTGAGTTATAAACTCACTCGTAGGCATTTTCCAGTCTTCAGGCAATTCTAAGACTTCCTTAGCTGCTGGAAGTGTCGGCTCGTACCGAAATTTCAAATTCGGATAGTCTGTTTCTGCGCCTTCCAATTCAATGACAGACCCAGAAGCCTCAAAAGAAGTGAAGCAGATGTTCTGTGGAAGGTGTTGTGCTGCTGCAAAAAGTACGTCCGTCATAATGCTATTGAACGGTGTGAACTTCTTGCTTTTTTCGCCTTTTATTTCTACGAGCAGGTGGAACGGATTTGATGCGATAGTAACCTCATCGTCTTCGATAACGGCAAGAATTACTGGAATAGCGCGTTTGGCTTTTACCCATGTGACCTTGAACTGGCCAGCTCCGAGCATAGCTTTTTTCACTATGTCGCCAGTTTTGTGGTCACAAGCAGACGCAAAATCTTCAATCGCTTCATCCATGCGGTCAGCAACTTTATGTCCGAGTTCTGCTTCTGCCGCTTGGTAGTAGGTAGTCAGTAGTTCGCTATCTTTCGCGTGAGAGACAAAACCGCGAAGCGTGGCTTTTTTCGTTGTCTCTGTTTTGAGGATAGTGACCTCTCGAAGCATCGGATAGTTTAGTGTTCCGTTATTGTCCATAACGTCACAAGGTAGGAAATAACAGACGAACATTCTGCCATCATCTTTGATAGCCGATGCTACCTGCTCCGAAGAGACAAACGCACCGTAGTTGATGTTGGACAGCTTAAACTCGTACCCACTGTCCGTGAAACTTACATCGTTGATACCCTCGTTTAAGGCGCGTAGCGCATCGAGGCTTTGATTTTTGGCTGCGAGAGCCGCTGAATTTACCTTTGCCATATGGCTTGTTGTTGTTAAATGAAAAAAAAATAAGATTACCTTAGATTTTGGCCGTAGCCTTTACAATGGTTTTAGTGTCTGCCAAGTTTCACCAACTTCTATGTCAGCTTTCATAGCCACTGATAGTTTTAAATCAGGAAAGTATTTGGCAGCACGGCTATCAATCGTTTCCATGTAGGTCTGTAGTAACATCACACGTTCTTTGTTTTTCGTCTGTAACATATTACTGTCATGGATATGGTTTAGTAGTTCCTTCTTAGGACAACCCATATCCTTCCAGTACAGTAGCATCGAGAGTAAGCATAACTGCGCGCCAGTTCCTTGTATTCGTGAGTTTATCGCTGTGCGATAAAGGCTTTTTAGATTTATTGGGTTAGTACTCTGACTAACCCAATTTCTGTAGCCTAACAATGTATCAATGTATCCGTTTTCAAAGGTTTCCTTAGAAACCTTCTGATAATAAGGTCTTAGTGCCGAGTATGTTTTAAAGAACGCCTCATGTTCTTTATTGGCAGTGTTTTTGTCAATGACGCGCTTAAATTGACTTTTTAAGTACATCATATAAGCATAAACAGAAGCGTCGTATATAAGCCCGAAATTACTGCCTTTGGCATAGAAACGTTGTACCCCTATAAACTCTTTTGTTTGGGTTAAAAACGTTTCAAGTGACATACCATTGTTGTTAGCTGCGGTAAGCGCGTGAAGGTCAACGCCATTTTTGTAGGCTTCTATACCCACTTTATCACCTGCACATTCCATCATAAGTCGTAACTCAGCCTGACTATAATCAAGTTGATATAGTAGCGCGTCGTCACCATCAGGAATAAATATTTCCCTTATGTACTCTGCAAGACGCTTCTCTTCAGCGTCTTCAATTTTGGACGGTTTAGTGATGTTCATTAGGTTATAGATACCAGTGCAGCTTATGCGACCAGTTTCCGTACCTATTAAGTTGAATAGCGTGTGGAGTTTGCCATCTTCACTCAACACATCTTCTAAGCCAGTCAGGTATGTAGAATTTGTTTTACAAACTCCTCGATACTTTAAGAGTGTGTGCAGAAATTCTAAGGCTTCCTTAGCTTTTTCCCCGCCTTCCCCTCGCTTTGTTGCTGACTTGCCGGCGCCTTCAACGAGGTTTTTTATCACCTCCTCACCAGTTCCCCCTACTTTGCCATCTTTGTCTTTTATCTTTGGCAGCGTGTAACCGGCATTACTGTACAGTAGTTCGGACAACTGCACTGGGCTGCTTGGATTGAACTCAAATGTACGACTTTTTTCAGTAAACTCCAACTTTCTTTGCTGGAAATTTTTAACTATTTTAAAGTTAAGTAGTTGTGTTTTTAACTGCTCTTCTAAACCTTTTCCAAAAGCTAAGGCTTCCTTAAATTTGGTTAAGTTAACTTTAAAGCCGTTACGCTCTATGTAGAAAAACATTTTATTAAGCGGCGATAGGTAGTTTCTGTAAAACCTATATAAGTCGGGAACTTCTTGCAGTTTAGGCAAGATATGTATCAGAAGTAGAAAGGTATTGCGCACGTCAATAGCATTGTACTTTATTAACATATCTAAAGGTAGATTAGCCCACCTACCACCATCAGGAAACCATGTTTTCGCGTTACGAAGACCTTTTAGTGCCTGCTCATAATCTTGAAAATACGGCAGGTAATAGTCAGTCCAATCTTTAAGACTGTTGGCAGACTTGAAATTATTAAAGGCTTTTGGGGCGTTATGTAAAAGGAAAAGCATATGTTGTGTATCAAATGCTAAACCTCGTTTCACCCACCCAAACGCTTTGTACGCAACGTGCAAATCGAACTTGATGTTGTGACCAGCCACAATACAGTCTTCGTTCATTATGCAGTAGCGATTTAGTATATCTAAGATTTTCTTAGAATTTGCTTCACTGATTTTGCTCTCCATGTGGAAAGTAGGCAGTACAAAGTTTACTGTACCGTCGAAGGTAAAGCCTAATACTGTAGCCCTAAAATCAGTACGGTATATGTTCAAAGCGTTCTCGCTTGTAATACGCATCGTTTCTGTATCGTACACAAAAAAGAATTTGCCTACTGCGCGCTTTTTTATATACGATATACATTGCAAGTAGTTTTCGTCAGTAATCTCTACTTGGCCAGTATGTTGCTGTACACCTTCAACACAGTAATTTTCGATAGTTTTAACCAACTTATCGAACTGTGTTACCACCTCATTAGTATTGATAATACTAAGCAGCGGAGCAAACGTAATAACTTTTTTTGCAAGCGGAAAATCCGTTTCATCTTTGTGCGTTTCGCCAAAAATAGCAACTATTTCAGCTTTTGCTAACGCCATCGGATTAGCAAGACCATCATCCACAAGCACACTAATATGTGTATTTATGAAATGTGATGTTATGAAGTCTTTGACTAAAGGGTAGTGTTCGGGTGATAGGTTAAGCAAGCAAATCCGTTTCATAATGAAATGAGTCCAGTTTCAGGATTAAAACTTAAAGAATTTTCCTCAAATAGCGTGTCTAAAAAATCAGAAATATTAAGGTTATCTGATTTTTTGTGCTGCTCTATAAAGTCTATGAGGTCGTCAAGTGTTTTATTCCCTATTGACAAGAAGTTGATACACTTCAAATCGAGCGTATCTTCAATTTCCAAGTCAAGCCATTGAACACCGTCTTCAAGATTGTGTATTACCTCTGCGGCTTTATGTGCGGCACACATTGTTTGCGAGTGGCATAATCTACAAGCTGTTTCGTCCAAATCAAACAGTTGACCGAAGCAATCGTTTTTTAGTTTAAATCTCTCCGCTGTTTGGTCAACTAATGCAAGTAATGTGTCCAAGTTGTGTGCGGAAAAAATTTTCTCGTTATCAGCTACACGTTCCATAAAAAGGTTAATTTAAGAGTGAATAAGTATTTTTTCTGTGTCGGTATGTTATTGTTGTGTCTTCGGGGTACTGCGATAAAAGCCAATCTATGCGTATAGCACAGTTTGTTTTTATTTTGTTCATGTTAGTCATGAAGTCATAATATGTCAACTCTGACACGGCACTGTGTGTTCTTTGCCCCCTACCTATAATCTGTTCTAAGATGTCCTTAGAATTGAAGTCAGCGCAATTATACACTGAAGATATTGGTTTAAGGTTTGCGCCGCGTTCAATAGAGTTTGACCCGACAAGTATATCAATTTTCATGTCATTGAAGTCGCGCTCTAACTCTTCCCTTTTCTTTTTTGGCGTTTTTCCATCGTATATTTCTATACGGCGTTTAGGGAACAGTTGTCTTATAGTATCGTACAACCGCTTAATTTGTTCTGCCCTGCGAGCATATACAAGTACTTTTTTGTTGCAGTCCAAATCCTCGCTAATATGTCTATAATACGCCCCCAAAATAAAATTCTCGGTTCGGTTGATTAGTTCATCTAAGACAACCTTAGCATCTAAACCGTTTGTTGATACTGGGTGCGTATAGTGGCAAATTTTAATTTTTGTACGCAGTGACCTTCCGAGTTCTATCAATTCTTGTGGTGTAAGTTTGCAAACTACTCTACCGAAATAGGCTGCAATATTCATGTATTTTTGTACCTTTTTAATGTCAGTTTTGTCAGGTAAACTGCCAGTAAATCCAGTAACACGTTGTACTCCTATTCTTGCGCAAAAAGCGTGTACTGGTTCTGCCTCCTCTCCGATAGAAAATTGGTCACACTCATCCCATAATAAAGATATAGGATATGCACCTTGTTGTAGTATGTGTATTTTGATAATCTGCTCATCCGTTTGCAGCGCTATTGATAAAGACTTCACCATGCACACAGTTACTATTCTGCCGAAGGTGAATGTGCTGTCATTCACCTGCCCAACATTATCTTCGCCACAAAGCAGTCTACAATCAGTTAAGATTGCGGTATAAACTGCTTTAGTAGCACATACTATCATCGTGCCGCGCCCAAACATTTCAAAATCTATCATGGCCATAGCACCCATAATAAAGGACTTCCCTGAGTTTGGCGCGTAATGTACAAGATTTCTGTATTGTAAGATGGTGTCCTCGCGCAGTTGCACTTTAGATAAGAATACTTTATTAAGGGCGTTTAACTGCTCTGGGCGTAGAATTAGGCCGTTTGACGCTAAATCTAAGTTTACCTTAGCTATTGCATCTTCCACATAATCAAAAGCCTCATACAAATCTGTACCTGCCATGTTTAGTATGTGTATATCTGTGTAATTGGGGTCGAGATTATCCTCTAACCAATTAAGCACTAACCCTATATGTCCAGCATCTAAAGTTCCTGCCTTACTGACCACACGGCGAGTAGTTTCTTGGTTCTTGCCTTGAAAATACGCCATTGTCTTGTACGACAAGGCTTCAACCATTTCATCACGCTGTGGGAAGTATGATATTCTGGCTGTTCGACTAAAAATTTCTATTTTCATCGTTTTCAATTTAGTAGTCAAATAATAGCGTCTGTGGAGACGTTATATTATCCGCCCCAAAACGTGTTATAGGGCGTGTAATAAATTCCATGACATCGGCATCCTCGTCCATAATCTTTCTTGCTGTTTCTACCCAAATAGCCGAACCGTGTTTTTTCGAGGCTTCAGCACAATTAGGCGCAAGCCTCAAAAATTCTTTTTTGATAAACTCAGCCAATTCAGAAAGGTGGTTATTTCGATATAACGATAACTGTTCATTCTGTTTGGTAATGGCGCGGTCGAGAAGTGATGAAAACCTTTTTATATATTGCGTCAGCCCTTCGTCGTCCATAATATCCATACACCTTTGTATGAATAAGTCATAGCCAAAAACTAAGGGTATCTTAAAAGTTTCACAAAAAGAGTCTGCGGCATTTATAGCCATAATGCAGTCTTCAAAGGAAGGGTGAGAACTGTCAATCTCAGGTAACTTAGGTTTTTTTCTCGTTTTACGGTTAGCGTTAAGTGTGTTCATAAACACTTTAACTTTAGCAGCATTTGTAGAAAGCAACTTACTGACTGTGGTGGACTTTCTTACTGCTTTGTCGAACATTATGGCTCTTGTACACGGCTTTATGTGTAGTGCCATTGCCTCGAAAAATCTATCGGGGCTTATTTCTGTATCTCCGATAGAGACTTTTAATGAGTTTGTAGTGAAAAATTCTACAAACTCTGAAAGTCCTATTGAAATATTCGGGTTTCGATTTTCCATTTGCCATCATATCAAGTTGAGTATGTTTTTTGTTATTTTCGGGTTATCCATGTACTCAAGCATCCTATCAATGCCTATTTCATTAGGGTCTTTCCCAGCCTCCTTTGTCAAATTGAGGTCAATGATATACACCTCTTTCTCGAAAGCCAAATCAATAACGGATTTAGCAACTAAATCCGTGTATTTGACTGACTTTTCTCCTTTAGTGGTAACAATCTTTTTAACACCTTTATCGGGGGCGAAATAGACTTTTTCTAAGGGAGACTTAGAAATTTTAAACACTTGCTGTGGTGTAAGGGTTGCTGCGTTATAGGCAGTTCCAAACTCTTGGAACGTCATGGCACACCCCCAACCTTCAGTAAAAATACCAGTATGATTTCTGTACATCGCGTCGCTTTGTACAAAATCGTTGCCCGAACACTCTTTTCGGTACGTCTTCTTCCCTGATATAGAGCGCGCTATATAACCAGTATCTGTCGGGATGATAATACTGTTTGTGAATGTGTTATTTCTCGCGTACCCTATTAGGGTTTGTTCGGCTATATAGTCAACAGATAAATTTCTGTTTTCTAAGTAAGCCTTAATTTTCTTATACTCGTCGCCCTGCATATTGCGCAACGGTAAGAAATAATCAGGTAACCCGCGCTGTTGTGCTATTCGTGCAAGACGAATAACTGGGTTACCATCCATTTCATCTAAAATGTCCTTAATTAACGGATAGATAGATTGTGCGTTAATATCGAACAACAACGATGTCAAGCTACCCATATAACCGCAGTGCCAACATTTAGAGAAGGCACTTGAGTAGTTGATGTGGAACTTTGGCTTGTGGCAAAATTTGCAGGTGTAATAAACCCAGTCCGCAGATTTTTCTTTAGCCTCTTTGAGTCCCAGCGATGTCTCTAAAGTAATTTGCAATTTCCTTTCCGAGTTTCTGCACATTGTCTTCGATTTTTTCAATCATGTCGAGTAATGTTTCCGCGCCAACAACATTGTAAGTGGCTAAAGCAGATATAATATCTGTTAGGTCTCTCGACCGCGTTAAAACTCTTGTGGTCTTAGTGCCAGTAACCCTCGATAGTACGAAATCATGACCATCGTGTGAAAGTATTAGTTGCTTTCCGTCTCCGCTTTCGAGGAGGAAGCGTATTTTTGGGTATGCCCTACGACCTTTAGACTGGCCTATTGTTGGGCTTAATTGCCTAAGTAGTGTAATCATGTTAATCTAATGTTTACTTAGTTTTTTTATTTTTGTTAGCCACTATTAACACTACTGCAATAATCACGAGTACCATAAAGGTCTCGCTATCAAGCTGTTTCGTGCCAAATGCGTAAAAAGAATAAATTGCGAGAATAATGCCGGCAAGTTTTCCAACAAATTTGGAAAAAGCCGCAGATGCTTGGGCTTCTTGCCTCTGGGTAAGTTTCATAAATTTAAGGATTTTAGTTTGAAAATCAAAATTCTGTGCCTAAAAATTTTAACTTTTAGGCTTATATGTACTGCTTACAGTACCACCTCGCTTTAAGCGGGTTTTTATATCGGCAGCCATTTTTGCTGTATCTGTTGCGCCAGCAAATTCGTAGTCTTCGTCATTAGCGTTCTTATATAATGCTGAAGCCTCTTGTGGGCTGATTTCAGTCATTACACCGCTTGTAACATCAAATTTTATGAAGATATAATCCTCGTCTCCAACGAAGTCAGTTCCCCACCTATTTTCGGGCAATGAAAGTCTGCCTATCCGCGCCTTTCTTTCTTTTGGGGTTGTATTGTACGCAAGTACAAATTGTGCCGCAAAAACTTTAGCTGCGCCGTAATACAGCATATCGGACGTAAATCGTTTTTCGTAGAAAAACTCGGATTTTACCTGACATTGTGTAAGGCCAGCCGCATCTAATCGAGAAAGCATTTTTTCTGCTTCGGCATAAATGCTGACTTCATTATCATACGAAATAGCCTTCATCGTAGTGTCTACTCTCAACTTCTCTACTGGGTCAAGAATTATCAGGTCAAATCTTTGTAACCCATAAGTTTCTAAGGCTATCTTAATATCTGCTTCTACGTCAGATAAGAAAGATTTATACGGTTCATAAGAAGCAAGCACTATATTGCCGCCAACAGAAAGTATAGCCTTATCAACGGATTTTTTAAAGCTACCACTTGCTAAGGTTTCCTTAGATTTGCCGTAAAGTACGGTAGCCATACCCATAAGTGTATCAGCTAAACCGTTTTCAGCATCAGCGTAATATACATTTAGGCCAGCCATAACAGCCGCTTTAGCGATGTTTCTCAAGACAAAAGATTTACCTGATTTTGTCTTTGAAATTATCAAACCTAAATGTTTTGGTGTAAGGCCGAAGTTTGTAAAACTTTTGTTTAGTTTGTCAGAAAACGTTAGTATATTTCTGTTTGGCAACTCAGATGAAAAAGCTTCAGCACTCATTTCAAGCAAACTGATGCTTCTACCTTTACTGTCGAGAATAGAAAGCTGCTGAAAGGCTTTTGTAAAAGATTTCATTGAAAACGCGCCATCTTTGATGGCTAAAAATTGCGCTTTAACGAGGTCTTTTGCCGCACTCTCTAAAACAAGTTTTACAATTTCATCTTCTATAAGGTCTTTATCGGGCATATCGGCCAGATAAATATCATAGATAGTTGATGCGAATAAGGTTGCCGAAGTGTTTGGTGCGTCCTCGTCTTCTGACTGCTCTAACAAATATTCTAAGGTAACCTTAGTCGGCATTAGCCCTTTAGCTTTGTAATACTCTACGCAATGCGCAAAGCAGTACATTACTCTTGCCTCATAATCATTATCTTCGTCAAAAACGACGAGGTCACTAAATTTGGGGGCAAGATGCCATAACTTCCTGCCCCTTACTATTGCTTGCACGGCTCTTAAAATCTTCATAAAAAGGGCGGTTAAAATTCGCTAACCTCGTTGTCCATAGCGCGTTGATACTCTTCTAACGAAGCGGCAATTTCATCAAGTGAGTATTTTTCGTACAGCCACATATACCCACCACCTAAAAGATGCGTATATGTGGTGTCATACGCTTTTGCTACGAGGTTTCTAAAAGTTTCTGCTTTGTTTAGCTGCTTGATGTAGAAAGTCCTATCATCTGAACCGCCGAACAACACAACACCGACTTTCCCAACTTTTTCGGTTATTGTGCTTGCTAACTGTTGCCGACTCATTTCTGTCCACGCATCAATGGACGTGAATGTTACGCAATAGTTGGCATTATCTGTTATCTTGACAATTTTTCTTGGTCTGCCTTTATGGTCAATCACCAGTTCTACGCTGGCTTTTAATGTGGTGTACCCCTGAAGCATCAAATACTCAATAACGGCACAGAAATAAGGTGACCTTAGAATTGTCACAAAGTTCTCGCCACTATTAGTAAGCGTTAATGCAACATAGCGGCATTTCGCAGTTTGTAGTGTTTTTAGTACTAAGGATGGGTTGTATATTTCAGCCTCTTCCACCAGTATAATTTTTTTGTCCCAATTAAGCGGGTCAAGGCATTTAGCCGCAGATGCGCGAGTAACAAATCTATTAGTTACATTACTCAACATAACCAATTCGTCTGTCACATACTCTATATGTGCAGGACTTTGTTTAACTATACCACTAATACTCAGTCCACTAAACGGTATTAGTTTAACCGTCGTCTTTGGCATGGTATCATCGGCTTCTACAAGCAGAAAATCGCTTGTATGCCACGAGAAAAAGCCATTAGCATATGAGCCTACTTTAGTTGGGTATCCGACAGTGCCTGTGTTGGCGTGTTCAAGGTATTTGTCGGCCACGAATTTTGCTGACGCTTTGCACGACATTAGCGTCTGTGGCTGTTGTGCAGTTTGTGCAAAATTTGGTTGCACAAAAAGCTCATCTAAGGTAGCCTTAGAAAATGTTAATCTATCCATTTTTATTTGTGTTAAAGTGTTCCCAAAAGTTTACGCCGCGATAAATGATGACAGCATCACTGGCGCGAGTGAGTGCTGTATATAGTAGTGGGAGACATTCGTTGCTGTTGTTTACAGACGCTATTTCATCCCATAGCATTATCGTATAGTTAAATGTGCTACCCTGCGAGGTATGCACCGTTTGGGCATGAGCGTGCCGACACCAAAGAAACTGGCCTTTTACGGCATAAAAATTTCTCCAATGCGGCCCTCTTGACGCTGGGGGCATTTTGTTTATATTTTTTCCCCAATTACTTAATTCTTGTTCAAGATATGCTCTGCCCTCAAAAGTAGGTATGTAGGCTTGAAAAGACCCCCCTTCTTCAAGTGTTTCAACTTCCGCACGGTAGGCTTCGATAGAAACCTCCTCGTTACCCACAATAACAAACACGTCCTCAAGTTCGCAAGAAGTTATGCGAACTTCTTGGTTATTGTTTGCTATAATCTCTTTGCCTATAATGTAAGGCTCTCTTAGAACAATGACTTCACCTTCAGCAAAATCATTTTCTTCGCAGAACTCCTCACCATGAATAATTACACGCACCATCGAGTTAAAAGCGCGCATAGTATCGTTCTTATACGATACGGTACGCACAAACGAAGGGGTGTTGTTGTAACTCTCATGCAGGTATAACGCATTGAGCATATCAATAAGTTCGTCTGCATCTTCTACAAGAAGGAGACCTTTTGTTGTATCCGTGTCTTCCATTAACTCACTCTCGACGATATGCTCTTCAAGGCGTATTCTACGCTCACCACCTTCTTGCAATTCGCGCAGTATGGTTGCAAGTTCTATGATAGGGTTGCCAGCACCTTGACGGATTATTTTCGTCAGCGAAAAGTAAGGTAACCTTAGTTCGTAATCACGATAGAAGCGTTCAGCGTCCATAGCCCAACTGCGACCACCATTTTTCACTGGGGGTATTTGGAACATATCGCCAACAAACAAAACAGAGAAGCCATGTATGTCTTGGGCTTCAAGGACATACTGAAACTCTTTATCGCCTATCATAGAACTTTCGTCTATAACAAGGTGGTTAACGCCTTTTAGGTTGGCGTAATTTTTGTTCGACGGTACAAAGATTTTTGTACCGTCAGCCATTGTAGACTCCTTTAAGGAGAGTGCGCTGGCTAAGGTACTCGTAATCAGCCTATAATATGCGAAACCTAATTTTTCACGAAGTACTCCGACGGCTTGATGGGTTGGGGCGCACATACACACAACCGCAGTCGTGTTGTGCATCATGTCGAGTAGGTGACCCCTCAAGGCAAATGTCTTTCCAGTTCCGGCAGCCCCTGATATTGTGCCGAGCAAATTTTGCTCGAATATATCCCTGCCGAATTTTATCGCCCCTTGTTGGTCTTCTGTGAAGACAGACAAATCAAGCTGCGGCAAAGTTAAGGTAGCCTTAGTTTGCTGTTTCGGCGGCAGCAACGGCAGCGACAACAAGGTCATTTCACTCATGTTAAAAGATTTTTCACAAAGTTAAGGTACTTAACCCTTAAAACCAAATTTTATGTTAATAATTTTTAAAAAAATCAACAGAAATATTCTCGTAAAGTTTACACGCACCCAACAAAGACTGCTCTTTTAAGAAATACGTTTCGATATATGATTGATAATCAGTCCAAAAATGCTGAAAGTACCATCTTTGTATAGCGAATACATATTCTCCCATATATTCGTTTTCAAAGGTTTCCTTAGTTTTTATAGTTAATTCCGTACTATAACATCGTGGGCAAACTCTGCCCAGCTTAAAGGTGTCAAGTTTAAAATCTTTTTTATCCCCTATATACCCACAATCGCGGCAGTGTCCGTAGCTATCAAACATAAAATATTGCGAGAATAGCAAGAAAAATTGTACTCGCATATATTTAGAATGTGTAAACACACTTTTAGTGTAGTCAATACCAAACACATCGAAGTAGTAACTGTATTTCTCAAAAAACTCTATGAAATACCCATGATAGGTTGAAAACAGTTTCTGCGTCAAATTTCTAAAGGTGAAGGTGCTATTATGTATAATGAAATAGCGCATAGCGGAAACCAATTCAGGGTCTTCTTTTAATCCTTTTATAATTATTGGTAACGTGAGGTAAATACTTTGTCGCCCTATGTTATACAGTCCGTTAAACGCAACAGCGGAATATAGTGAAAGTTGCGGTGACGCAAAATTCGGTGCTTGTACTGCCCTTATATAGTTTGAATAAAAACTTTTAATTCCTCCTATTGATTTTAAAGCCAGTTCCATAAAATCTAAGGTGCCCTTATTTTCTGTGTTGGGAATAGGTATATTAGGGTTGACGATATACCTATGAAGTAATGACATTATGTACGAGACGCGATGTATATATAATAGTACATCTTCGTTATTTGTGATAAAATCCGCGTCTTCGGGTAACACCAGTACTTTTTCAAAATCAGGTAGCGGCACAAATTTATCCCTAAAAAATCCTGCCGCAAATAGATTACTCTTTGATTGGGTAAATATTATACCGTATTGTGCTACAATCTTTTTAAAGTACTTTATCTCGTCCGATGTAAGCTGCTTCATTCGTTCTGCGTGATGTGTGTAAATAATCGTTCAGTGCTTTTAAAAATCCTGCCGCCCTTGTTTGTAATAGACATTCTGTTTGTAACGGTTTTCTCCCAAATACATTTAAAGTCTTCGGGAGCGTTGTACTCCGATACATATACTCTATGCCCTTTCGATACAAGTTCCCTACACCAGTTCCAAAACTGGCCATGATTTATACTGCACATATACCCAGTAGTTTCAAAATAAGGTGGGTCACAGTAAATTACTGAGTTAGGTTCAAATCTAAGGTTATCGTAGTTTTCGTTAACCAGCACGATGTTTTGCATAGCTTTTATGTGCCATCCAATTTTAGTTATTTCGTTTTCTTGGTAGTCTT